>Ga0208695_1000927_pt1 | contig 27209 bp, 24 predicted proteins | sample AD_UKC111_MetaG_FD_184449 | JGI IMG/M metagenome (GOLD analysis project Ga0208695, IMG submission 184449) | Active sludge microbial communities of municipal wastewater-treating anaerobic digesters from Hong Kong - AD_UKC111_MetaG (SPAdes)... | ecosystem: Engineered > Bioreactor > Anaerobic >...
AAACTTCCTTCCCATCTAAAACCTTATTAGCTTATTAAAAATCTGAAGATTATATTTTTAACTGCGAAATAGCCTATAGGCTACGCCGAACATGAATTTTTTTTCTTTGTGTAACTCGTTAATAATGAATGAATTGTAGAGAGGTAGCATGCTATGTATCTACTGAACATGTTGAATTACAATTGGTTATTATAATGAAGGAATAACGGAAATTTTATAGTACAATGATGGGACAAAAATCAGGGATGAATTAATGAAACATTATAATCCGTTACACACAACAATTTTATAAGAAGCAAAATGTTGATTTTTCAAATCATTAATCAAATCTTACTCGAAACTCGGAACTCGTATCTCGCAACTCTTCACTCGAAACTCGATTAGCTATCAGCCTCAATTCCAAAACGTTTTTTTATAAAGCATTTTACTTGCTCCCAAATATCCATAATCAAATGGTAGTGTTCGGCTAAAAGATTTAACCCCTGAATTACTTCACCGGTAATAGCTGGATACTCATGAGTAACAATGTTTCTCGTTTCGCGAAGCAACAACCATTCATCGGCCGATGGAATAATATTTAATTCTTCAAGCTTCGCTAACCGATCGATAAATGGTAATTCTCTGACCTCTTCGCCAAGGTTATATAGAATAGCAGAGAATAATTTTCCACCCATAGTATCTTGAAGTTTCCCAAAACGAAAAATCAACTGGTCCAAGAAACTCAATTCTTCGGGTTGTAGGTTCAAATATTTTTCACTATTGAGAGGAAAATGTCTTTCGACTTTTCCCCATGCAAAACGCATACGCTCACTATGTATGTTACAAAGTTTAACTGCTTCGGTTAATTTATTCAGCTTTTCTGATTGCTTCGACATATACAAAAAATTTGATTATAGTTTTACTTTATGTTCGGCAATAGAGCGATAAAAGTTTTTTTTCTCCCTGCAATTGGCATTATCAAAAACTACATCAATTTTCCGTTCTCCAATATTTTTCTTAAGCTCTGCCAGAAACCGTACTTTTGCTTCAATAGTTAATATATCCTCATTATCATTACTTATAAACAAATCGATATCTCCCCCTTTTTTATTTTCGTCGGTTCGTGAGCCAAATAAATAAACTGTAGCCATCGATCCAAAATATTTTTTTGCGAGGAGATTGATAATTTCTATTTGAGATTCACTTAAACGCATAGTTGAGAATTTTACTAAAAATATTGATAGACTTCATTAACAATATCAAAATGAACTTTATCAGCCAAATACTTCTTACAAAATAAATGCTTTTTGCTAAAATAGCAAAATAGTTTTTTGCTTTGTTTGAATTTTCTTACAAAAATATCATCTATCTACCCGTGGAAAATCTTGAATAATTTATTGTCAATGAATGAATTGTAAAGACGTAGCATGCTATGTCTCTACTTAACAGATTGAATTGCAATTGGTTATTTATATACACATATTTTTGGTTTAATGAAACCCATTATTTATTGTGCTGTCATATTTGTAATCCGGCAATTTGTTACCTGTAGATTTTAAATCTGCTGTTAAATTAGCAAAAAAATGACAAATCTTTTGTAACAATGTGTTATTGTTTGTCAGACCTTATTTTGCTGATTAACCTTAGTAACAAGGCAAAACTTCCTTCCCATCTAAAACCTTATTAGCTTATTAAAAATCTGAAGATTATATTTTTAACTGCGAAATAGCCTATAGGCTACGCCGAACATGAATTTTTTTCTTTGTGTAACTCGTTAATAATGAATGAATTGTAGAGACGTAGCATGCTACGTCTCTACTTAACAGGTTGAATTACAATTTGTTATTTATAAACACATATTTTTGGTGTAATGAAACCCATTATTTATTGTGCTGTCATATTTGTAATCCGGCAATTTGTTACCTGTAGATTTTAAATCCGCTATTAAATTTAGCAAAGGATTGCAAATCCTTTGTAACAATGTGTTATTGTTTGTCAGACCTTATTTTGCTGATTAACCTTAGTAACAAGGACAACTCCACCACAAAATCAAACCTTAGTAATCAGAACAACTTTTCAAAATCAAAATCATAAACTGGTACAACATTTATTATCTTATCTCTATCATAAATGGTATCTGTTTGATTCAAAGTGAGAATAAAACCTTGATTGATTTGTAAGAAATTTATTGCTTCCAGAAGTCCATCTATTTCTCTTTTGCTGTTTTCATTGTTCAATTGACAACAAACCTGAACAACTGCTTTGACTTTGCCATTTTCACATACGACAAAATCACATTCCTTATTGTTTTCACTAAAATAGAAAAGTTCCTTTGTATATCTACACAATTCCAAATAAACCATATTTTCCAAACGTTTTCCCGTATTATCCGAAAAAAAAGAACTTAATACATATTGAAGTCCCGTATCGATCAAATAAATTTTTTTTGGATTAATCATTTGGGCTTTAATGGAGTAGGAATATTTTGGCAATAAATGCAGCAGATAAGTTTCTTCATAAAATGAAAAGTAATCCAGTAACGTAGCTGTACTTTTTATATTCATCACCTGTTTCAATTTGGTAGCTGTTACTAAATTTCCAATGTTTGAAACCAGGAAGATAAACAAACGTTTCAGTGACTGCTCATCTCGAATATTGTAACGAACGGCTATGTCTCGATAAACAATATCCATTACCAATTGATTCAAAATTTCCTTATTTTTGGTTTTAATATATTGAGGAAAGCCTCCTGTATTTAAATAATTTTTTAACGATTCCTTGCCCTTTTCCAAATGTTTATATCCACAAAATTCCTGAAAAGAGAAAGGAAAAAGTTCTTTATTTATATGTCTTCCTGTGAGTTTAGTTCCCAATTCTCTGCTTAGTAACGAAGCATTGGAACCCGTAATAACTACACCATAGCCTTCATCCAGTTTACCTCTAACAAAAATTTCCCATGATTCAACAATTTGCAGTTCATCAAAGAATAACCATTTTACTTCAGATTGTTCTCGTAAAATTTCGTCAATTACTCGAAAATCGGAAAATTCAAAACCAAACAGGCGCGGTGTATCAAAATTTAAATATAATGAAGGTTCTGCTTGTAAACGAATAAGTTGAGCCATTAGGGTACTTTTTCCACAACGTCTGATACCGGAAATAATATGAACAAATTCCCTATCAAGATGAGTTAAATCCTTCAATAATTTTCTTGGGTAAGAATTATCATCGTTTAACTTTATTTTTTGCTGATGGACTACATCCAATAATTCATTTTTCGATAACATATAAATTTTATTTTGTAACAAAAATAATTTATTTATTCATAATAAACAATTTTATTCATTATGAATAAATAAAATTGTTTATCTAAAATGAACAATTTTATTATTGATCCCTGTTGAAACTTTCACCCTATCAGTATATTGTGTTTATTGATATTTTGAATAAGTGTAAGATTTTTTATAAAAAGATTTTTACTCTTTGCTCTGTTACACTTCAGAACTCGCACCGCGGAACTCGAAACTCAAAACTCTTCAATCAGAACTCGCAACTAAAACACTTCTCACTTTTTACTCAAAATTCCATAATATTAACTCTTTAGACCTAACATGAACTTTTTAGACGTAGCATGCTATGTCTCTACTGAATATATACTCGCTGATTATCAAATCATTAATCAAATCTTACTCGGAACTCGAAACTCGTACCCCTTATCCCGCACCTCGCACCTCGGAACTCGAAACTCTGAACTCCAAACTCGAAACTCGTACCTCGAAACCCGTACCTCGAAACTCGCACCTCGTACCTCGAAACTCGTACCTCGAAACTTATCTCACCATGAACTCCGAAATTGCCTGACAAACTTTATTGATTTCTTCTTTAGTTAAATAGGGATGCATTGGCAAGGAAAGCACTTTACTGCAAAGAGATTCAGTAGCCGGAAAATCGCCGGAATGATAACCCAAATTAAGATACGCTGTCTGTTCGTGCATGGGTTTTGGATAATAAACCATTGTCGGAATGCCTTGCTCTTTCAAATAAGTTTGCAAATCATCCCGCTGCTTTTCATCCTGCAACTGAACGGTATATTGTGCCCAACTGGAAAGATAACCTTCAGGAACAACAGGCGTTTTTACCAAATCTTTCAATTTTTCCGTATAAAGGTCGGCTGCTTTATTGACATCGTTCAATTCATATTTTTTGAAAGCATCAAATTTAACTTTCAAAATGGCAGCCTGCAACGTATCGAGTCGGGAATTCATACCAATGCGTACGTTATCATATTTGAAAGAACCTTTGCCGTGTACCCGCAAGGAATCCATCAGCGAAGCCCATTCGTCGTTGTCGGTAAAAACTGCACCGCCGTCGCCATAACAACCCAGCGGTTTGGCAGGGAAAAATGAAGTAGTGGAAATATCGCCAAAACTGCAAGCTTTTTTTCCGTTAATTTCTCCACCAAAACCTTGAGCTCCATCCTCCAGAATCAGCAGATGGTATTTGTCGGCAATTTTTCTAATTTCCGAATAATCGGCAGGAAGTCCAAACAAATCGACCGTAATAATGACTTTGGGTTGGAGTTTGCCTTCCTTTATAGTTTTCTCGATAGTCTTTTCCAGAGCAAGAGGATCGATATTGAACGTATCGACATCCACATCCACAAACACGGGTGTTGCTCCTTCGAGCGAGACGACTTCGGCAGAAGCAAAAAAAGTAAAATCGGGAACAAAAACTGCATCACCGGCCTTGATTCCCCAAGCTTTTAATGCCAGCGTCAAAGCTTCCGTACCATTGGCACAGGAAACACAGTGCTTCACACCAACATATTCTGCCAACTGCTGTTCCAGTTCTTTCACCGGTTTTCCCATAATAAATGCACCGGAAGCAGCCACTTCCAACATGGCCTGATCAATGTCTTTTTTCAGGACTTCGTACTGTTTTTTTAAATCACGAAATTGCATAGTCATTTTTTTTTAGTTTTGAGTGACAAGTATTGAGTTTCGAGTTTTGCGAGTTACGAGGAACCGAGTTACGGGATTGGAGGAAAAGAAACATCGCAAAAAGGTAATTTTAGTTAATTCCAATTATTTTGAACATATTTAATATAAGCATTTATTTTTGCACCCAATGAGTTGTATTCGTCTTCCATTTTCTGAAAATCTTCTCTCAAATCCGGATATAGAGTTTTAATTTTAATAATATGATTAATAGTTTCATCATTACTGCTATGAGCAAAAATTAAAAAACGAACATATTCTGCCTTATACATTCTTCTTCCATAACCTTCAACAATATTCGATACAACTGAATCAGCAGAACGACGAATTTGGGATCCCAATTCAAATAATTCATACTTTGGTAATTGTAAAGACAATGAATGCACTCTGTAAAACAACTCCAAAGATAAATTATATATTTCCAGATTTTTATAACTCATTGATTTATTGCATTATAGGTTTGATTTTCGACATGTGGGAAGGGAACAAGAATCATTTTCATGGAATGTTTACTAAAAAACTTGTAAATGATATTTTCCTTAAAACTTGACATTTTGTTTTTAAAAAAACATATTTTTACAAGTTTAACTATTGAGAGTTTTTCTTTTTGTCTCTTGTCTTGATATTCCGTAACTCGAAACCCGAACCTCGCACCATTTAAACTTTTTCTTTCAATCCGTTTTCCGTTTCCTGAAATTTTTTCCTGCATTTTTTGCAAACCAAATCTTCCTCCAATCGTTCACCACATTCGCACACCCAGCCAATCTGTCGGGCGGGAATGCCGGCAACAAGGGCATAATCCTTCACATTTTTGGTAACGACAGCACCGGCAGCTACCATAGCCGACCGTCCAACTGTATGTCCGCATACGACCGTACTGTTTGCTCCCAATGAAGCGCCATTTTTAATCAACGTTTTGTCGTAAATGCCATGAACAGGATAATGGGCGCGAGGTGTTTTAACGTTGGTAAACACACAGGAAGGCCCGCAAAAAACATTGTCTTCCAGTTCCACGCCTTCGTAAACAGAAACATTGTTTTGAATACGGACATTGTTGCCGATTTTCACATTGTTAGCTATGTTTACATTTTGACCCAACGAACAATTTTCACCAATTTCTGCACCTTTCTGAACATGACAGAAATGCCAGATTTTGGTTCCCTTGCCAATTTTTACCTGTTCGTCGATATAACTGCTTTCGTGTACAAAATATTCTTTTTCCATATAGTATTTTGTTTTTATTCAATAATTTAAGTCTTTTAATATTGAGTAATGAGTATTGAGTGTAGAAAACAGAGTGTTGGGTTTTAATAAAATGCAGGAGCACTGACAAATTAATTTATTATAACTCACAACTAATAATAAACAAATCCAAACTTTAAACTCTGAACTCAAAACTCTTAACTCGGAACTCTTCACTCCTCACTTATTACACAAAACTCCAAAATATTAACCCTTTAGACGTAGCATGCTACGTCTCTACCGAATATTTACTCTCTGATTCTCAAATAATTAATAAAAAATATTATCCAAATCTTTCAACGCTTGACTCTTTACTCTTTACTCAAAACTCGGAACTCAAAACTATTTACTCGGAACTCATAACTCCTCACTTATTACACAAAACTCCAAAATATTAACTCTTTAGACGTAGCATGCTACATCTCTACTGAATATTTACTCGCTGATTTTCAAATCATTAATCAAATCTTACTCGGAACTCGAAACTCCAAACTCGAAACTCGTACCTCGAAACCCGCACCGCGGAACTCAAAACTCTGAACTCTAAACTCACAACTCAAAACTACTATCTCCTACCCTACCTGTATCTTTTTCTCTGCTTCTTCCAGCACTTTTACTACTTCCAAACCCGATTGTCCATCGGCTATTTCTATTTTTTTATCCAGATGATCGACAAAATATTTCAATTCTTCGGTGAGTGGTTGTTTTTGTTCATAAGGAATGATTCTGGTAGGATTTTCAACTTTCACTGGAATTCCCTTTTCAAAATCAATCCGTTTGTCGTAAAATTTAATCTCTTTTTCAGCCGTAGCATCATCAAACGAGACCATTCCCTTGCTACCAATGACAACCAAACGTTGTTCCTTAAATGGATGAAGCCACGATACAAAAATATGGGCATGAATATTATTCGGATAATCCAGTTGAGTAATGGTAACGTCGTAAACTTTTTCCTGAAGAAATTTTGAACCTTTTGAAACAATCTTTTCAGCCGGATGACCCACAAAATAATCCAAAACCGAAATATCGTGCGGGGCAAAAGACCAGAAAACGTTTTCTTCCGTACGAACCGTGCCGAGATTCAATCTGTTGGAATAAAGATAATAAAGATTTCCCAATTCTCCACTGTCAATTATCTTCTTAATTTTTCGAATAGCCGGATGGAAAAGCAATACATGCCCCACCATCAATTGAACACCTTTCCTTTCAGCCAGTTCAACCAATTCTCTGGAAGTTACAGTGGATAAAGTCATGGGTTTTTCAACCAAAACCGATTTTCCACATTCAATAATCTTTTTGGCCACTTCGTAATGTAGTGGCGCAGGAACAGCAACGGTAAATCCGTCAAAATCTTGTTCCAATGCCTTTTCCAATTCTGTAAATCCTTTTACAGGATAAAATTTCAATAATTCATTCAATCGTTCGGCATTGGCTTCAACGATACCACCCAAATTACCCAATTGATAAAGCGTTTTGATATGATTTTGTCCCCATTTGCCACCGCCAACAACACATATTTTTTTGTTCATATTAATGTTACAGTATTTCTATATTCGTTCTGTTTTTGACATTTTTCATGGCATTCTTGGTATCGAAAACATATTTGGCGTGTTGCTGAACAAAATCGTAATCGACATTTGAATGGGCAGCAGTAACAATAACCAAATCCATTTTGGCCAGTAATGCCAAAGAAAGTTCTTTTTCTCCTTTGAAAACTTTGCCATGTCGCAAATATTCAGGAATGTAGGGGTCAAAAAAACAAACATTCACTCCTTCCGATTTCAACAAATCGATAACATTCAGTGCCGGACTTTCTCTGTAATCGTCGATATCTTGTTTGTAGGCAATACCCAAAACCAAGATATTGGAACCGTTTAATGCTTTTTTAGAGCGGTTGAGTATTTTACTGGCTCGTTCTACACAATATTCGGGCATGCGGTCATTGATCATCATCGAAGATTCGATCATGGAAGTATGAAATCCATACTCACGAGCTTTCCACGAAAGATAATATGGATCGAGCGGAATGCAATGTCCTCCCAAACCCGGGCCGGGATAAAAAGGCTGAAAACCATAAGGTTTTGATTTTGCGGCCTCAATCACTTCCCATATATTGATATTCATTTTATGGCACAACATGGCCAGTTCGTTTATCAAGCCGATATTTACATTTCGATACGTGTTTTCGAGTATCTTTTCCATTTCGGCCACAGCAGGACTTGAAACGGTAAACACATCTCCTTCCAACACAGCCCTGTACATGGCAGCAATCACTTCCAATGCATCGTCCCCAATTGCCCCAACCACTTTGGGCGTGTTTTTCGTTTTATAAATCAAATTTCCGGGATCTACTCTTTCGGGAGAGAAACCCAAATAAAAATCGATGCCGCATTTCAATCCCGACTCCTCTTCAAGAATCGGTTTTATCAATTCTTCGGTTGTTCCCGGGTAAGTTGTAGATTCCAACACCACGATAGTTCCTTTTTTTAGAAACTTGCCTATGGCTTCGGCAGAGCTTTTCACATAACTGATGTCGGGCTGTTGGTGTTCATCTAGCGGTGTAGGAACACATATCGCAATAAAATCGACGTCTTTTACAAAGCTGAAATCGGTAGTAGCCGAAAGCATTCCTTTTTTTACCAGTTCATCCAAATCGCTGTCCACTACGTCGCCAATATAATTATGCCCGGCATTTACCATTTCAACTTTCTGTGGCTGAACATCAAAGCCAATGGTTTTAAAACCTGCTTTGGCTTTTTCCACTGCCAAAGGTAAACCTACATAACCCAAACCGACTACACCGACAACAATTTTCCTATCTTCAATTTTCTTTAGCAATTCGTTTTTCATACGCTTTATTTAAAATTGTCATAATTTGTATTAAAAAATAAAAAAATTACCTTATTTTCCAGAAAACTTCTGTTTTGATTAGCCTTCACAAAGATAATACAATTTATAAAAAAAAGATGCCTTTTGGAAAATTTACAAAAATTCACTTGTTGAAAAGCAATTCAGAGAAATGACGACTTCTCAAACCTGAAAATGGAATATATCGCCTCCGTTTTCGAATAGGAAGAAAGAAAAAGCCATTCAGTTTGCTGAAAATTTGAAAGGTTAATAAAAATTTTTTTAAATTTGCACCGGTTTCTAATAAAATTTACTCAAATTCAGCACTATGTGGAAAGATTTTTTCTATTTTTCCAAAGGACAACAAGTGGGCATTATTGTTTTACTGGTGTTGATATTTGTGGTATCAGTTGTTCGTTTTGCTCTCCCCTATCTGATACCGAGCAATTCCAATGCTTTCGATACGAATTTTGTTGCTGAGGCGGAAAATTTCAAAAAATCGCTGCTTTCGCTGGATAGTATTCAACAGGCTGAACGTCAACGTCAATTTGAAGAACGGTATGCAGCTTACAAGTTGAACTATCGAAAAGATTTTTCAAAAAAGGAAAACCATTATGCACTGTTTAATTTTGATCCCAATACGGCCGATTCTTCCACTTTCGTTCAACTTGGATTAAAATCTTATGTGGCTTCCAACATTTTGAAGTACCGAAGCAAAGGCGGCCGTTTCAAAAGCGCAGAAGATTTCTCAAAAATTTATGGTATTCCTTCGGACAAATTCAATGAATTACTTCCGTATATTCAAATAGATGAAAAATTTTCTAAGCCACCCGTGAATCTCGAAAAAAAGGCTGTCAAAGAAAATCCGACTTCATTGGTAGAGTTAAATTCTGCCGACACCACCCTTTTGATGCAAGTGAAAGGAATCGGTAAATATTATGCAAAAAGCATTGTTCGCTTTCGACAAAATACGGGTGGATTCTTTTCTGTCGATCAACTGTCGGAAATTTACGGAATGACACCGGAAAATCTGGAAAAAATCAAACCTTTCTGCACCGTCAATCCGAATTTGATAGAAAAAATAAAAGTCAATACTTCCTCTGTTGACCATCTGAACAAACACCCCTATATCAACTTTTATCAGGCAAAAGCCATTTATGAATTAAGGCGAAAGAAAGGCAAACTGCATCAATTCGGCGAGCTGAAAAACCTGTCGGAATTTACTGAAGAACAATTGAAAAAAATTGAACCTTACTTAAGTTTTGAATAAAAAATACGTTTTGGTTGGCTTAAAAGGGTACATCGATATTGTTATTTTTCAGCAAATTGTCCAAAGCAGGTGAGCCGGTAGTATTTTCATAAATACTGTTTTCAGGCACATTCATTTTGGAAGAAATAACCTGATAGTTTTCGTTGAAAACATCATCAGCATCAATGTCATCAAGATTCAAAAACTTGGCAAATTCATTTTTGAATTTCAAACGAATGGTATCGGTAGCACCGTTTCGGTGTTTTGCGACAATAATTTCGGCTATGCCAATCAAGGAATTGCCATCGCTGTCGGTAGTCAAATGATAGTATTCTGGACGATGAATAAAGCAAACCACGTCGGCATCCTGTTCTATGGCACCGGATTCACGCAAATCGGACAATTGCGGACGCTTGCCTTCAACACCGGTTCTGCCTTCCACACTTCGATTCAGCTGCGAAAGTGCTATAATGGGAATATCCAATTCCTTCGCAAGGCTTTTCAACGAGCGGGAAATAGTACTCACTTCCTGTTCGCGGCTTGAAAATCGCATTTCACTGGCATTCATCAATTGCAGATAATCGATAAAAATACACTGTACTTTGTGCTCCTTGACCAGCCTTCGTGCCTTGCTCCTCAATTCGGAAATCGAAAGACTTGGCGTATCGTCAATAAAAACAGGTGCATCAATCAAATCTTTTATGTTTTTATCGAGTTTATCCCATTCATAAGGGCTCAAATCGCCATTTTTTATTTTTACACCATCAATTTCGCAAACATTCATTATTAAACGGTTTGCTAATTGTACACTGGACATTTCGAGCGAAAAAACGCCAACCGGAACATTGTAGTCAACTGCCATATTTTTAGCCATAGACAGAACAAAAGCAGTTTTACCCATTGCAGGACGAGCAGCAATAATAATTAAATCGGACTTTTGCCAGCCGGAAGTAATTTTATCCAAACTGTGAAAACCACTTGGTACACCACTTGTTCCCTGTTTATTGGCAGCAGCTTGTATGCGCTGAATGGCTTCATCAATCACCGGTTTGATCTGAATAACCTCCTTTTCGAGATTTCGCTGCGCAATTTCAAACAACATTTCTTCCGACTCTTCTATCAAATCATCCACATCGGTTTTGTCGTCGAAAGCTTTGGTCTGAATTTCACTGGAAATACGAATAAGTTCCCGAGCTAAGAATTTCTGCAGGATAATATGCGCATGATATTCCAAATGTGCAGCCGAAGAAACTTTTGCAGTCAACAAGGTAATATAATATGGGCCTCCAATTTCTTCGAGCGTACCATCCCGACGCAACTGCTCCGTTACAGTGTGCATGTCGATAGGTTCCTGATGCAAAGCCAGCGTCATAATGGCTTCATAAATTTTCTGATGGGCGGGTTTGTAAAAACACGCCGGTTTCAAAATTTCCGAAACCAGAAAATAGGCATCTTTTTCAATCATAATCGCTCCCAAAACAGCCTCTTCCAGCTCAAGCGCCTGAGGTGGAAGTTTTCCCATTTCATTTGGAGCAATCACTGTGGGTGCACTATTTTGTTTTTTGGTGTATGTTTTTTTTTCGGCCATTGGTATTTTCTATATGTTTATGTAAAGTTTGAATTAACTTTTCAAAAGTACAATTATTTTCCAAATTTGAGAGAATTTTTTGTCAACAGCTGTTGATAAGTTTTATAGGAAAACACCAAATAATCCTGAAAAATATGACCTTAAGCTGTAAAAATTTTTATCGTTTCATCTGTTTTTTCCATAAAAAGTTCAAACACCAAAGATTTGACAGGCCTCACAGTGTGAGAATTGAAAATTATCATGTAACTTTGCATGAAAATTGAAATTACTTCGTACACATGAATATAGAACTTAGCGATCAGGAACAATACAGAAGACAAAGTCTCACGGAATTACGAAATTTAGGCATAGAGCCCTATCCTGCTGCACTTTATCCAACCAATGCTTTTTCTTCAGATATAAAATCGAATTTTGACGAAAACTATCCCCAGCGCATGGAAGTTTGCGTAGCCGGCAGAATCATGAGTCGGCGCATCATGGGAAAAGCTTCGTTTGTAGAACTGCAGGATGCAAAAGGACGTATTCAAATTTATATTACACGGGATGATATCAATACCGAAGCACAACCCGAAATGTACAACACAGTTTTCAAAAAACTGTTGGATATTGGCGACTTTATCGGAATCAAAGGTTATGTTTTCCGTACCCAAACAGGTGAAATCAGTGTCCACGCAAAAGAATTGACGGTACTTTCCAAATCACTTCGTCCACTGCCTATAGTAAAATACAAGGATGGCATAGCCTACGATGCTTTTGACGATCCCGAACAGCGCTACAGGCAGCGTTATGTAGATTTAGTAGTGAATGAAGGCGTGAAAGATATTTTTCTTAAACGAACAAAAGTTTACCAATCCATGCGCGAATTTTTTAATACTCGCGGTTATGTGGAAGTGGAAACTCCAATTTTGCAACCTATCCCCGGTGGCGCTGCTGCTCGACCTTTCATCACCCACCACAATGCTTTGGACATGCCGCTGTATCTGAGAATTGCGGATGAACTTTATTTGAAAAGATTAATTGTGGGCGGTTTTGAAGGTGTTTATGAATTTTCTAAAAATTTCAGAAACGAAGGTATGGATCGTACCCACAATCCGGAATTTACTGCTATGGAAATTTATGTGGCATATAAGGATTATTTCTGGATGATGGACTTTACGGAACAAATGATTGAAAAAATTTGTCTGGATGTGAATGGAACAACCGAAGTTCAGGTGGGTGATAAAACAATAAGCCTGAAAACGCCTTACAAGCGTATTTCCATGATTGATGCCATTAAGGAAAATACAGGTATCGATATTGAAGGAATGGATGAAAATGATTTGAGAAAAGTATGTGAAGATTTGCAAATAGATGTGGACGAAACGATGGGAAAAGGAAAGCTTATCGACAAACTTTTTGGAGAAAAATGCGAAGCCAATTATGTTCAACCAACTTTTATTACGGATTATCCTCTGGAAATGAGTCCGTTGTGCAAACGTCATCGCAACAATCCCGAACTTACGGAACGTTTTGAATTGTTGGTGAACGGAAAAGAACTGGCCAACGCCTATTCCGAACTCAACGATCCGATTGACCAGTTGGAAAGATTTCAGGAACAGCTTCGACTGAGTGAGAAAGGAGATGACGAAGCCATGTTTATCGACATGGATTTTGTCCGTGCATTGGAATATGGAATGCCTCCTACTTCAGGAATGGGTATCGGTATGGACAGACTGGTGATGCTGCTTACCGGTCAGCAAGCCATTCAGGAAGTTTTACTTTTTCCGCTGATGAAACCTGAAAAAGTTCAAAAAGTCGATACTAAAGAAAAATTCATGGAATTGGATATTCCCGAGGCATGGGCTGAAGTACTTCAAAAAATGGGAATAAAACAGGTTGACCAATTGAAAGATTTGAATCCCAATAAATTGCATCAGGACATTTGCGGATTCAACAAAAAAAATAAACTTGGATTGACCAATCCTTCCAAAGAAGAAGTCAGCCAGTGGATTGACAATGCTGTGAAAAAATAATCATTCCGAATCGTTTTACAATCTTATATTGTTATCTTTAGTTTACTTGTATTTTTTAGAGTTTAATTCTTTGTATTGAGTTGGTTTTTAAATTAAAAAAAATTAATGTTGTCCGATAAAAATAAAGGAGCAAATAGTGTCGCTCCTACGGAGCTCTAATGATATTTGTAACTTATTGACTACCATAATATCGTCCCGATGGGACTTAAGAGAAAGCTGCATTGCAGCGAAATTATGGTAGAAAAATTCAACCCATAAAATCTAAGCCCCATTAGGGGCGATATTATAGTAAGACATTTTCTATAATGGTTTTCACTAATTTTTATAAATGTTTACCGGACAACAATGAAAAAAATCTTTTTTATGATGCTCAAATCTTATGTTTGAAATTGTTTTTGAACTTTCTTCTTTGGCCGATACTGCGGTTTTTTATGGAATAAACAATTCCAATATGCAGTTGATAAAAAATTTACATCCCAATTTACGGATTGTGGCGAGAGGGAATGCTATTAAAATAATTGGAAATCAGCAGGATGCGGACAAACTCATTGTTAATTTGCAGAAGCTTGAAAAATTCAGCATCGACAACAATCAACTTACCGAAAAAAATATCATCGAATTAATCAAGGGTGAAAATCCGAAGGATATTTCGTTTCAAAACCTGATTATGCACGGTGTTGGAGGAAAATCAATTTTTGCACGCACCAAAAATCAGCAACGTCTGGTAGAAGAATTTGAAAAAAATGATTTGCTCTTTGCCATCGGGCCTGCCGGTTCGGGAAAAACCTATACGGCAATTGCTTTGGCCGTTCGGGCATTGAAAAACAAACAAATCAAAAAAATTATTTTGAGTCGGCCGGCTGTAGAGGCCGGAGAAAAGTTGGGTTTTCTTCCGGGCGATATGAAAGAGAAAATCGACCCTTATCTGCAACCGCTTTATGATGCTTTGCAGGATATGATTACCCCGCTCAAGCTGAAAGAGTACATGGAAAACGGTACCATACAAATTGCGCCGCTTGCTTTCATGCGTGGACGAACCCTGAGCGATGCCGTCGTAATTCTCGACGAAGCACAAAATTCTACCATCATGCAGATAAAAATGTTTCTTACCCGCATGGGACTGAATACCAAAATGATAGTTACCGGCGATATTACCCAGATTGATTTGCCTCGCGACCAGAAATCGGGTTTGATTGATGCACTGAATTTGCTTGGCAACATCAAAGGCATTGCCCGCATCGATTTTGATGTCAACGATATTGTTCGACATCGGCTGGTTCAGCAAATAGTTCAGGCTTACGACAATCGGGCAATGAACGAAAGACAAAAAAATACTAAAGAATAAATAACCGAACGAATCATTTGTGATTTTTTCCTTTTTTTCTTTAAAACTATATCAACCCTCAAAACTAAAAATTATGAATACCCTTGTTCGCACCGATTTTCATTTCGAAGGACAGACCAATGTTTATCATGGTAAAGTTCGCGATGTTTACTTCATACAGGATGACCTGCTGGTAATGGTTGCTACCGATCGTATTTCGGCTTTCGACGTTATTTTGCCTAAAGGAATTCCGTATAAGGGACAAATTTTGAATCAAATTGCAGCCAAGTTTCTCGACCTCACAGCGGACATTGTTCCCAACTGGAAACTTGCCTGCCCTGATCCAATGGTAACTGTGGGATTAAAATGTGAAGGTTTTCCCATTGAAATGATTGTAAGAGGTTACTTGTGCGGTAGTGCATGGCGCGCTTACAAAAATGGAGTTCGTGAAATTTGCGGTGTAAAAATTCCTGACAATATGCGCGAAAACCAGCGTTTTGAAACACCCATCATTACGCCTACTACAAAAGCCGAATTGGGAACGCACGACGAAGATATTTCCAGACAGGAAATTCTCGCAAAAGGTTTGTTGACTCCCGAAGAATACGATTTGTTGGAAAAATATGCGCTGGCACTTTTTGAACGTGGCACCCAAGTGGCTGCCGAAAGAGGATTGATTTTGGTAGATACCAAATACGAATTTGGAAAGAGAAACGGAAACATTTATCTGATTGATGAAATTCATACACCCGATTCTTCCCGATATTTTTATGCAGAAGGTTATGAGGAACGTTTTGAAAAGGGTGAGCCACAAAAACAGCTTTCGAAGGAATTTGTTCGTGAATGGTTGATGGAAAACGGCTTTCAGGGAAAAGAAGGACAGAAAGTTCCTGAAATGACTGATGAAATTGTCAACAGTATCAGTGAAAGATATATCGAACTCTATGAACAGATTACGGGTGAGCCTTTCCAGAAAACCGATACACGAAATCTTGCCGAACGCATCGAAAGCAATGTAGTGAAATATCTGCAAAGCTTAAAAAAATAAACCTACGTATCGGTAGGCCGATAATAAAGAATCCACTCTTTAATTGAAATTTTTCGGGCTTTAAAGAGTGGATTTTTTATTGGAAAATTTCCATTTATCCTTGTTTTTCACCGGTTATCCGTTCGAGCCATTTCAACATGGCCAGCATGGTGAACATGGAAATCAGGCAAGCCCCGACAAAAACGCTCCAAGTCATCCAAATTGGAATATTTTTGTACATCAGCGCACCCAGAAAAAGCAACTGATTTCCCAGCGCCGTAGCAGCCAACCAACCACCTTGCATGATTCCCTGATATTTTTGTGGTGCCACTTTTGAAACAAAGGAAATTCCCAGCGGACTGATAAACAGCTCGGCAACCGTTAAAATGAAATACGTTCCCAACAACAGTAATGGCGTTACGCGTTCAACATCAGGCAATCCTCCTCTTAAAGTAATTTCTTCTTTCGAAGGTAAGCCCAGCGAGCCCAGCGTCATCACCACATAAGCCAACGCAGCTATTCCCATGCCAATCGCAATTTTTCGTGGCGTTGAAGGTTCTTTTCCCTTGCTGCGCAAATAGCCAAACAAAGCCATAACCAACGGAGTGAGAAATACCACAAAAAACGGGTTGATGGATTGAAAAATTTCTGCTCCCTGCAGCGTTGTAAATCCAAGATTCACGGAAACTTTGCTCAGGTCGGTATAATCTTTGGCAAAAAAAGTCAGGGTCAAGCCGTTTTGGTGGAAAGAGAACCAAAAGAAAATAACCACTGCAAATACGGCCAACAAGGCATACAAACGTTGTTTGATTTCTTTGGCATCCATCTCTTTACCGTTTTGGTCCAAAGTTACTGTTGCGGTTGAAGATAAATTGCGGGGTTGAGGAAAGGATTTTTTGTTTGTTACAAAAATTATTAACGAAACAAGCATGGCGCCAATGGCAACCATAAAAGCATAATGAAAACCGGTGGTAAACAAATTCAGATACCGATCTGCAAAAGAAGTCATATTTGAACCTGTGTAACCGGCATTAACAGCCAATTCATGCATCCGTTGAGCTGCTTCGGGCGTAATGATGGCATTCAACTGGTCATGACACAAAGCAGGAAGATCAGGATTATAAGCAAAGCCATGAGAGTGTAACCACCAGTTTCTCACACCAATAGCAGCAAAAGGAGCAAATATGGCTCCCACATTAATGAACATGTAAAACAGTGAAAAACCCGAATCACGCATTTTTTCGTACTTCGGATTATCATACATTTGCCCGATCAATGCCTGCAAATTCCCTTTAAAAAGTCCATTCCCCAAAGCAATGATCAACAATCCCAAACAGGTTAACCCCAAGTAAAGATGATATTTGCCTGTTGGAACAGGCGTTGGCGTGGGAAAAGCCACGAGAAAATATCCAATGGACATGAATATCAAACCCCATAAAATGGTTCCTTTGTAATTTCTGGTTTTATCGGCTATCAATCCACCTACAAATGCCAAAATATAAATTGAAAAATAAAAAACAGAATAAATTAACCCTGCTTTTGTTTCATCCAATCCGTATTTTGCCATCAAAAACAACGACAAAATGGCCATCATGGTATAAAATCCAAAACGCTCCCCCATATTGGCAAGCGAAGCAGCTATAAGTCCTTTGGGATGATTTTTAAACATAAACTTGATCTCATTTTAGTGAAACTATCAGAAGAATAATTTATAAAAATGCAAAAATGAAAAATTTATTTATTTCAATCCATATCCTTAGCAAAAAAATTAAATTGTTTTAACTAATTATTTCATCTGACAACAATTCAATCAAAATTAAGAATGGCTTGACAAAAACGACAGAATTTGTTGAAACATTTCTTCATCCGTACCACTGACAACCAACGCTGCCTTACGATAAAAAGGTTCCCGTTCCGACAAGTTTTGTCGAATAAAATCCAATAATTCTTCACCTTCTCGCTGTGCCAGCAAAGGACGTTTATTCTTGTGTGAAAGTTCGAGCCGTTCCTGTAATTGTTCAGGGCTTAAACATAAATAAACGGTTAAGCCATAAGCATTCATTCGTTCCATGTTATCGTAAAAGCAGGGCGCTCCACCACCGGTTGCAACCACCACATTTTGTTCGGTGGATATTTTATCTAAACATTCTCTCTCCAATCGTCGAAATTCTTCTTCTCCTTTTTCCGAGAAAATTTGCGAAACGGACTGTTGCATTTTTTCTTCAATCACATGATCCATGTCCAAAAACTTATAACCCAATCGGGTAGCCAGTTGCTGTCCGATAGTTGTCTTCCCGGCACCCATATAGCCAATTAAAAATATTCGATTGTCTTTATTAGATTGCATTTTTATAATTTTCTTTTATCGCTTTTGTCCGCAAAGTTAAACGTTTACCCTCAACCAACCTAAAATTGTGCATTTATTCTGCAATTAGCGCTAAAGAATTGCTAACTCAATTAAATAAAAAACCCTGCAAGAAAATAAATCTTCACAGGGTTAAATATTTCAAAATGAAAAAACAATTAATTATTCTTCCACAACTGCAGCAGGTTTTATGGGCGTTTTTAATTTAAAAGAAGTAACGTTGCTCCCATAAACATCATCAAACTGAGCGTCGGAAACCAATGAAAATTGAAGTATTTCATCATTGGTTGCGCTTTTAGCAGCGAAATGAAACGGAAAATAGACGGCATTGAACCCACTCAGAAAAACAAATTTTCCCTGCCCGTAATCGGAATTGGTGTGTGAAAAAATAGAGTCGAGACTTGCCACAGGAGGAAATAAAAAATCACCGGCACTGTCAACGGATTTTGTCAAACGAAATGAAACCAGATTATTTGTATAGGCATTTAAACCGAGTTGAAAAAAGACAGTATCACCTACCTGAATACTATCCAAAAGATAAACTCCCGACTCGCCGGTAGTTTTAATGTTTAACGTATCACCATTTTGGGTGTAAGGATAAGCTATGAATTGAATAGCAGGAGTGTAATTGGAATCGCCATCAAAATTGCAGCCCGTCAATAAAACAGCGGTGAGTAATAATAAAAAAGGAATCTGTTTTTTCATAATATTTTGAAATTTGAAGTGAATGAAAGGAAGCAACAAAAAACATACCCATCAACTTGTAACATCAAATCCAACTTTGTCGGGGTGACAAGACTCGAACCTGCGACCTCTACGTCCCGAACGTAGCGCGCTACCAACTGCGCCACACCCCGCCTTGATTATTCGGCTGCAAATTTACATCATTTTTTGATATTTCGAGCATGAAAATAAGCTAAAATTATTCACCGATAGATATCCGCATAATTTTAACCATTATTTATGTATTTGTATATTAGTTGTTTAACAATTTTTTGAAACTGTAAATTAGGAGAATAAGCGTTGAAATTACTACCTTTGTGAAAAATAATTAAATTCATGTTTAAAGAGGCTATTCAAAATTATCTGCAACGACACGACTACAAAAGTTTTTATCCCAAAGCCGTATTTTTCGATATGGATGGAGTACTGATCGACTCCATGAAGAACCATTCCAGAGCATGGATGCAAGCCATGAAAGAATCAAACCTGCCTTTTACCGAAGAAGATGCCTACATGCACGAAGGTTGTATTGGCGCTACCACCATCAACGATACTTTTATGAAGCATCTGAACAGGGAAGCTACAGAAGAAGAGCAAAAACAAATTTATTCAGCTAAATCAAGAATCTTTGAATCGCTTGAGCCCATCAAAAAAATGCCTTTTGCTTATGAATTGCTCAAAAAGTTGAAATCGGAAGAAATGAAAATTTATGTTGTTACCGGCTCGGGACAACCCAAATTAATCGACAGTCTGAATACGCTTTTCCCCGAAATTTTCACAAAAGAAACCATGATAACGGGTTTCGACGTAAAAGAAGGCAAACCATCACCTGAACCCTATTTGTTGGCGCTGAAAAGATCCGGATTTCAACCGTGGGAAACGGTAGTTGTTGAAAATGCACCAATGGGAATTTTATCCGCTTCAAAAGCCGGCTTGTTTACTTTAGTTGTCAATACAGGCCCGTTTGACGATGATTTCCTTTATAGTTATGGAGCTGATTTGGTACTCGACAGCATGGAACATTTGTACAATGAATGGGACAATTTCCGTAAATCGTGGATTTGAAATGAAAAAGACAGGTTTGGAACTTTTCCTTTCTCCCATTTTTCTTTCCCTGATTTTATTCTTTTCTCCAACCGTTATTTTTGCCGGAGAAATTGATTCTGCTTCCTTTCATCCCCAAATAGAAGGAACGATCAGGGCGAAGTACGAATACAACACCAGTTTGAACGCTTCCCGTTTTCAGGTACGTAACGCCCGTTTTAGCCTCAACGGAAATTTTAATTCCATCGTTTCCTACAAAACGGAAATTGATCTTTCCGACGAAGGACAAACCAAAATGCTGGATGCCTATATTCGTCTGCAACCTCAAAAATGGTTCACATTTACACTCGGACAGCAAAAAATTCCCTTCAGCACCGATAATCTTCGTCCTCCTCATTTGCTGTATTTTGCCAATCGATCATTTATCGGGAAACAACTCACCGCACTCAGAGACGTTGGCGCAACGTTGGGATTGTTCAATAAAAAATACCTTCCTGTTGAACTCTATACCGGATTGTACAATGGCGATGGACTTTACAATCAGGAAGAATGGAAAACTTCTTTCAGTTTCGTTTTTCGTACCGTGCTGCATCCTGCCGAAAATCTGCAATTGTCTTTCAACTATAATTCTATTCGGCCGGAATACAAAAGAATGAATTTGTACGATGTCGGAGGGTATGTTGATGTAAATAACTGGCATTTGGAAACGGAATTTTTTTATAAAACCTACGAAGACAATTTTTTTACACCAACAAAAGGATTTTTTATCTTTTCCGGTTACGATATTCACCCGACAAATCAAAAAACTGTTAAAATTATTCGTCCTTTACTGCGGTACGACTTCATGACAGACAACAACAAAGGATACAAATCGGAAATTGGAAACTATGTAACCAATGACGTTGCCAGATCGAGAATTACGGGCGGAGTTACCTTGTGTATGGACAAGCCTTTTTTAAACGATATTCGATTAAATTACGAAAAGTATTTTTATAAAAATGGAATTGAAAACAATGACGATAAATTTGTTATAGAATTTGTTGTTCGTTTTTAATAAAAAAATATTAAATTTGCGATATGTTTTCAATTTCTTCAGAAAAAAGAAAAATCAGGAAGAAAATCAATTATGCAAGTAATAAAATATCCATCCAGAGAAACCTGGTCAACCCTACTCTCACGTCCAACTCTTGATAGCCAAAGCCTATTCGAAAAAGTTGGAAATATTCTTTCCGAGGTGAAACTCAATGGAGATAAGGCTGTAAAAAAATACACCTTTCAGTTCGACAAGGTTCAGATAGAGCAACTTGAAGTCAGTAGGGAAGAAATTGAAGAAGCGACTTTACAGATTCCAAACGACTTAAAGGAAGCCATAGAAATGTGCAGGCGAAATATTTGGAAATTTCATTCTGCACAACAACACGATTTACCGGAAATTCAGACTACACCGGGAGTGGTTTGCTGGCAAAAAGCCATGCCCATAGAAAAAGTGGGGTTATATGTTCCCGGAGGAACGGCTCCTTTGTTCTCAACCGTTTTAATGTTGGGCGTTCCCGCACAAATTGCCGAATGCAAGGAAATTGTTCTTTGTACACCTCCCGATAAAGAAGGCAAAATTCATCCGGCTGTACTTTATGCTGCAAAAGTTGCAGGCATACACAGAATTTTCAAAATTGGAGGAACACAGGCAATAGCAGCTATGGCTTACGGAACAGAAACTGTACCGAAAGTGTATAAAATTTTTGGACCGGGAAACCAATTTGTAACTGCTGCCAAACAATTGATTGCCTTGGATGGTGTTGCAATTGACCTTCCGGCAGGTCCATCGGAAGTTATGGTGATAGCCGACGAAAGTGCACGACCCGGTTTTCTGGCTGCCGATTTGCTTTCACAAGCCGAACACAGTGTCGACAGCCAATCAATACTCATTACTGTTGACGAAAATCTTGTGGAACCGGTTCTTTTGGAAATTGAGGAACAGCTCAACCGCATTCCAAAAAAAGAAATCGCTCTCAAAGCTTTGGAAAATGGTAAAATAATTGTGCTGAAATCGTTGGAAGAAGCAGTAGCAATGGCGAACGAATATGCACCCGAACATCTGATTATCTCCACTCGTTACAGTTTGGGAGTCGCTTCCAATATCAGCAATGCCGGCTCGGTATTTCTCGGACACTATACGCCCGAAAGTGCCGGAGATTATGCATCGGGTACCAATCACACCCTGCCCACCAACGGTTATGCAAAAGCTTACAATGGAGTTAATTTGGACAGTTTTATGCGGAAAGTTACTTTCCAGCAAATTTCTCGCGAAGGACTTTCCAATTTGAGTAATGCCATTATTTTGATGGCCGAAAACGAAGGACTTTATGCCCACAGTAATGCTGTTAAGGTTCGTTTGGACGAAGAAGAAACAGATGAGGAAACTGAAAATCAGCGTCGTTAAAATTAAAAAACGAGTTCCCCAGTTGAACGTCAATTTTAGAATTGATAAAACAAATGATAAAATCATAATAAAATGAACATCAAAGAATTAATAAGAGAGAACATTCGTAATATGCAGCCATATTCCTGTGCTCGCAACGAATTTAAGGGCGAAGCTTCTGTATATCTTGATGCCAACGAAAATCCGTATAACTCACCTTTCAATCGCTATCCTGACCCGCTGCAGACTGAGCTGAAAAAAGAAATTTCCAAAATAAAGAAAGTCCCCGTTGAAAATATTTTCTTGGGAAACGGCAGCGATGAAGCCATTGACCTCTTGTACAGAGCTTTTTGTGAACCACGAATTAACAACGTGGTTGGAATTGAACCAAGTTACGGAATGTATAAGGTTTGCGCCGAAATGAACGATGTAGAATATCGGAAAGTTTTGCTGAACGAAAATTTTGACATGGAAGCATACAAACTGATGGATGCCACCAATGAAAACACGAAAATGATTTGGCTTTGCTCTCCCAACAATCCTACCGGTAACAGCCTGAGTTTCCCTGAAATCAATAAGCTTTTATCGTGGTATAGAGGCATTGTAGTCATCGATGAAGCTTACATCGATTTCTCAACCAAAAAAAGTTTTCTGAATTACCTGTCCCTATTCCCTCAACTGGTCGTGCTGCAAACCATGTCCAAAGCGTGGGGAAATGCGGGAATACGTTTGGGAATGGCATTTGCCGATCCGGAAATTATCCATACACTGAATAAAATAAAGTATCCTTACAACATCAACTATCTCACCCAGCAACATGCTTTACAAGCTTTGCAAAATCCAGAGCAGGTAGAAAAATGGGTAGCATTAATTTTGCAGGAAAAAGAAAAACTGATAAAAGAACTTCAGAAATTAAAACTGGTAGAAACAATTTATCCTTCTGATGCCAACTTCCTCCTTATAAAAGTGGAAAATGCCGATGCCATTTATCAATTCCTAATCCAGAATAGAATTGTGGTACGAAACCGCAGTCACATGCCTTTGTGCGACAACTGCATACGCATTACGGTAGGAACTCCTGAAGAAAACAAAACATTAATCGATACACTGAAGAAATTTCACGTGTAAAATTTTACTCGCCTTAACGAAAAAAGCGCTTGAAAGGAATCCTTTCAGGCGCTTTTTTGTAGCGGGAACGAGAGTTGAACTCGTGACCTCCGGGTTATGAATCCGACGCTCTAACCAACTGAGCTATCCCGCCTTTTTGTTTTTGCGGTGCAAAGATAGCTTTTTTTAATAATTCCGACAACCCTTTGCAATAAAAATCTCTGCTAAATTCGCACTTCTATCTTGAACTTAGCTTTTTTCATTCTTATCATCTGTAGCCGTACCATCCTTTAAGCATTTCAAAGAAACCATTCAAATAACTTAACTGAGAGAAAATTAACAAAATAAATTAAGTACATGACAAAAATTGAAACCTTTGTTTTATATATCTGTAAATCAGGACATATAAGCCAAACTCTTCGGGTTGACCTTGTCCGGTGAGCCGAAAAACAAGTGAGAAAAGCGTTTAAAAATCGTCCTTGTTTGAGTTCCGACGTATTTCGTCGGAATGTGTTTGGATGATTTCAGCTTTTTGAGCGTAAGTTTTTCGAGTGAAGTGGGCACAGTCTTGAATTTTTTTTGCTTACTTTTTTATTTCAATCCTTATTGCATCAATGCCCAAATTGTGTACTTTTGTTCTACAGTTAAATGTTTCATTTTTCTGAATTTTTAAGGCGAATAGACCATAGTAGGTATCATTTTCTCGGCAAAGAGCAAAAACGCTCCTCTTTCTCCTACAAATAATTATGGATTGTCAATTGCATCAAATTAAAATTTAACGAAATCATTCATACAAAAAATTATGACAAAGTATAGATTTCAATTTTTGTTTACAATATTTACGCTGGAAATATTTAGTTTTTCAATGATTGCAAGTGAGCCATTGAAACCCGGCATTGATTATCCGGCCGAAATAGAAGACCCTCAATGTATAGGAATCAATAAAGAGCCCTATCACGCTACACTGATGCCCTACGCTAATTTGCAGGAAGCGTTGGCCGCTAACCGAAGAGCTTCATCTTTTGCTCGCAATTTGAACGGCATGTGGAAGTTTAATTGGGTGCCGAGCCCTGAAAAGCGTCCTGTCGATTTCTACAAGACCGATTATGATGTCTCTTCATGGAAAGAAATCCCCGTACCTTCCAATTGGGAAGTTCAGGGTTATGGTACTCCGTTCTACAGGAACTTGGGTTATACAATTCGAAAAGATTTTCCGAGAGTGATGAGTGAACCCGATCCCAAATATACGGCATACAAAGAGCGCAATCCTGTGGGAAGCTATCGCAGAGATTTCGAGCTGCCTGCTGATTGGGCAGGAAGAAGAGTGTTCATCACCTTCGACGGAGTAGATTGTGCATTTTTTATTTGGGTAAACGGCAAAAAAGTCGGCTATAGCACCAACAGTCGGAATGCTGCAGAATTTGATCTGACGAAATATGTCAAACCGGGAAAAAATGTATTGGCCGTTGAAGTCTATCAATACAGCAGTGGAACATGGCTTGAAGATCAGGATATGTGGCGCCTGCACGGAATATTTCGGAATGTAACGCTGTGGAGTGCTCCGCAAACGCATATTCGTGACTTTTTTGTAAAGACCGATCTCGACCAACAATACAAAGATGCTACGGTGGAAGTTCTTACTAAAGTAAAAAATTATGGGGATAAGGCCGTTAAAGCCCAATTGTTTACGGCAACACTTTATGACCGAAACGGCAAAGAAATCGCAAAATCGACCGTTCAGGGAAAAGCTTTATCGCCAAACGAAGAACAACAGCTCACCATTCAGTTTCCCGTGTCGAATCCCCAAAAATGGACTGCAGAAACGCCTAATTTATATACGTTGGTATTGAGCGGCTCGGAAGGTGAAATCCTATCTTCGAAAGTCGGATTCAGAAAAATAGAAATTAAAGGTCGCATTTTTACGGTCAATGGCGTTCCCATAAAATTGAAAGGCGTCAACCGACACGATCATTGGTCGGATGTCGGTCATGCCATTACCGAAGAGCAGATGATACGCGATTTGCAGGTAATCAAGCAAGGCAATTGCAATCATGTACGTACCTGCCATTATTCCGACGATCCTCGCTGGTACGAACTGTGCGACGAATGGGGTATTTGGTTGGTTGCCGAAGCCAACTGCGAATGTCACGGTTACGACGGACGATTTGATGAAGAGCCATTGATGAAAGATGCAATCATCAGCCGAAACGTAGCCAATGTGGAAAATTTCAAGAATCACCCATCGGTAATCATCTGGTCGTTGGGAAACGAATGCGGAGGCGTCGGCACAAATTTCGTGGAAGCCATGAATACGATTAAAAAGATCGATCCCACACGCTTTGTACACTACGAACGATTCGGCATTGGCAAAAAAAATCCTTCGGATTTCGATGGCAAAATGTATGGAACTCCCGAACAATTTGCAGCCATTGCTCAAAATAAGGAATTGACAAAGCCTTTTTATATCTGCGAATATGCTCATGCGATGTTCAACTCGATGGGTTCACTATCCGAATATTCCGAAATGTTCGACAATAATCCGAACATCGTTGGTGGGGCAATTTGGGAATATCAGGATCAGGCCTTATGGAACAAGCGCGATCCCAATCATCCGATTCTGGCTTATGGTGGTGGCTTCGGGGAATTTCCCAACGATCATTATTTTATTCACAAGGGTGTGGTATCCTATGATCGCTCAACAAGCGGCCCGAAAGTGAAACCGCATTATCCTGAAATGAAAAAAGCCTATCAATGGATAAAAACCGAATTGATAGACCCGACCAAAGGGACAATCCGCATCAAAAACAAATATCAATTCATTTCACTGGATGGATTTGCCGGAGAATGGAATGTGACGGAAAACGGTGTGAAAATTGCCGAAGGCAAATTCGATCTGCCCCATATGGAAGCATTCAATGAATCGATCGTGAACTTGCCGGTCAAAGTAGAAAATCCTAAAGCCGGTGCAGAATATTTCTTGAATGTGTCCTATACTCAAAAGGGAAACACATTGTGGGCTGATCGTGGATTTGAAGTCGCTTCCGAACAATTTAAATTGCCAATCAGCACACCGGCTATGAACGATTCGAAACCTGTCGCTCCGGTCAAAATCAAAAAAGACGGCAATTTGGTAAAAATATCAGGCAACGGATTTTCATTGGTCTTCGACCAAAAAACAGGATTTATGACGCAGTTGAATAAAGGCGAAAAGAATTTGCTGGTCGATGGCGAATCGCCAAAACTTGTTTTGTGGCGCGCAGCGCATCGCAACGACGACATGTGGACA
>Ga0208695_1000928_pt1 | contig 27184 bp, 29 predicted proteins | sample AD_UKC111_MetaG_FD_184449 | JGI IMG/M metagenome (GOLD analysis project Ga0208695, IMG submission 184449) | Active sludge microbial communities of municipal wastewater-treating anaerobic digesters from Hong Kong - AD_UKC111_MetaG (SPAdes)... | ecosystem: Engineered > Bioreactor > Anaerobic >...
ATATGTAGTATTTTTCTACATACAGTATATCGCAAAAACGCCTTGAAGTCCAGTAGTTTCAATAGTTTTGCGAAGTTTTCAAAGATCGATATTACCTGTTTTTAACAGGAGTTATTGCAGTGGAATCAACATTAAATACTTTTTTAATCTTACATTTAACAGAGCAAAATAACGAATGGTTTTTTAATCCTTTGTTTAATAAAAATTAATAAGGGAGTAAGAACTCCACATTTCATTCCACTCCCTTCATTTGTCTATCTTTTAGCTTTTGGTGTAAATGCAACAGACATTATATATCCAAAGAATACGGCTGCAGTTATTCCCGCTGCTGCTGCCCTTATACCGCCGGTAAAAGCTCCTAACAATCCATATTGGTCCACATCTTTTATAGCACCCTTTGCCAAACTGTATCCAAAACCTGTCAATGGCACTGTAGCTCCTGCTCCACCTGCATCAACAACCTTTTGGTATATACCCAGAGCACCTAATATAGTACCGACAGTAACAAACAACACTAGAATTCTTGCAGGTGTCAGCTTGGTTTTATCTATCAGGACCTGGCCTACAGCACAAATCAATCCGCCAATTAAAAAAGCATTTAAATACATCAGCATTAAATCACCTCATTCAAACTTATTCTGTATCGCTATTCCATGTGCTATACCCGGAATAGATTCACCCTGCTGAGCACTTGTAGTACTAAGTAATGCACCTGTTCCAACGAATAAAACATTATTGTATCTGCCCTTTTTCATTTCCTGATATAAATATCCTGCCAATGTTACGGCAGAACATCCGCATCCGCTTCCTCCGGAATGTGTATCCTGTTTTTCGGAATCATACACCATCATACCGCAATCGGCATAGTTGTTCTTAATATCATATCCTTGCTTACTTACAAGCTCTTCGCACAGTTCCTTTCCGAAGCTGCCGAGATCTCCTGTTATTATGAGGTCATAATCCGATGGACTAAGTCCCGTATCCTTAAAGTGGGTGACTATTGTATCAGCAGCTGCCGGGGCCATTGCCGCTCCCATATTATTTGAATCTTTAATGCCCATATCTATTATTTTACCTGTGGTTACATATGTTATATACGGCCCGATTCCCTGGTTTGAAAGCATAATACCTCCGGATCCCACTACAGTCCATTGTGCTGTCGGGGGTCTTTGGGATCCTAACTCTAAAGGAAATCTGAATTGTTTTTCAGCAGAGCAGAAATGGCTTGATGTTATACAGACCACATTATCCGCAAATCCTCCATTAATAAGCATAGCACCAATGCTGGCAGATTCGGCCATGGTTGAACAGGCTCCATATAAACCAAAAAATGGGATTCCTGCATCCCTAAATGCAAAATTTGATGCTATACATTGATTAAGCAAATCTCCTGCTAAAAGATAGTTAATTTCATCCATGCTCTTACCGGATTTATTTACGATCTTAGCAAATGTTTCCTTTAGCATCTTACTTTCTGCTTTTTCCCAACTCTTTTCTCCCCACATCTCATCTTCAATTACCATATCATAGTATGTTCCAAGGGGCCCTTGGCCTTCTTTCGGCCCAACAATTGAAGCAGTAGATATTATGCTTATCGGTATATCTATTTTTACTGTTTGTTTTCCTTTTCGTTTACCTTGCATAATTCTCCTTTCAAAGTATTATATATTAACGTTTAATATATTAAATATATTATTAATCTTATATTTAGCATAGTAAAATAAACCAACGCTTAGGCTAAAACTTTATCAAATAATGCAAAATACCAACTACTACTGAAGCTGAAATACCGTAAACGAGCACAGGACCTGCAATAAAAAACATCCTTGCTCCAACACCGGTAATATAACCTTCGCTTTTAAATTCCATTGCCGGAGATACAATTGAGTTGGCAAAGCCTGTTATTGGCACAATGGATCCTGCACCTGCAAATTTTCCTATGTCGTCGTAAACGTTTATTCCTGTTAAAAAAGCACCTATAAATACCATAATAAGTACTGTCAGATTACCGGCCATATCTTTTCCAAAACCTTGTGCTGTAAGAACATTGTTTATAAACTGCCCTACAACACATATCAATCCTCCCACGGCAAATGCTCTAATAACATTTCTTGCCATTTTCGATTTGGGAGCCTTTTTTTCTACATAATCAACATATTCTTTATTTGTAAATAACTTTTGCATAATTCCTCCAATCTAAACAAATACACCCTTTGAAGGTATTTTATCAATATTTCCGCTTAAGCTTATTATTCCATATGCTGCAATAAGTATAATTAATGCTAATAGAACCAAAAGTATTACAAACTTATTTCTTTGGAAAATTTCATACATACAGCTTTCTCCATACTGTTTTTCAAATTTTATTCTATATTCATAATGTTATTATGTTTTTTTCATTTTAATTTTATGTATCCATATATTTTATCTGAATTTATAAATAATTTTTATTTTTTCATCAATGCTTAAATTTGGAGTTTAAGGTTGTAATTTTAATTGGACTTAATTTTTTCTCGTATGTCTTCTATAATTCTCTTTTCTATTCTCGAAACCTGTACCTGAGAAATTCCCATAATTTTAGCAATCTGCATTTGAGTTTTTTCTTTAAAGTATCTTAAAACAATAATTTGCCGTTCTCTTGGTTTTAATGTTTTAAGTACCTCTCTTATTGCAATTTTATCTATTATATCCACCTCTTTGCAGTCCGCTTCGCTGTCAATTCTGTCTATCAAATAAATGGGCGAACTGTCTCCCTCGCACACAGTACTGTATAAATACTCCGGCGAGCTTCCTGCATCCATGGCCATTACAAGATCTTCCACCGCAACATTCATGTGTTCCGCAATTTCGGAAACAGTAGGTTCTCTCCCCAAATCTTTGCTTAAAATCTCCTTTGCAACCCTGGCCCTGTTTGATATTTCTTTCAATGATCTGCTTACCTTTATTATGCCGTCATCTCTGATAAACCTTTTTATTTCTCCAATTATCATAGGAACTGCATAAGTTGAAAATTTTACATCAAATGACTCATCAAATTTCTGTATTGCTTTAATAAGACCAATGCTGCCGATTTGGAACAGATCATCCGTTTCATAGCCTCTGTTTTGAAACCTTTTTATTACACTCCATATCAAACCTATATTTTTCTCAACCAAATAGGATTGGGCAACCTTATCGCCGTCTTTTGCTTTTTTTATCAGTTCAAGCAGGTTATCTTCAATAATTGTGCTCATATTTTCTCCTATACATAAACCCATTTTTATATTGATTTTATTGTTATTATTGCCATATATTTACATGCTTATTCAAAAAAAATTATTTTTTTTGTGCTCCAAATGTTTTTGACATTTTCACAGTAGTACCCTTGCCAATCTCAGAAATAATCTCCAGCTTGTCCATAAAACTCTCCATTATGGTAAATCCCATACCGGATCTCTCCAAATCCGGCTTGGATGTAAACATTGGCTGTCTCGCTATTTCAACATCTTCAATTCCTCTGCCTTCATCCGTTATTTCTATATCAACAGAAGATTCATATAATGTACAACTCATTTTAATAGTACCTTTCTTCCCCTCATATCCATGAATAATTGCATTTGTAACGGCTTCAGACACCGCTGTTTTTATATCGGCAACTTCCTCCAATGTAGGGTCCAACTGAGAAACAAATGCTGCTGCTACAACCCTGGCAAAAGCTTCATTATTGGATTTGCTTAAAAATTCAAGTTTAAACTCATTTATAATTTCCATTATCTGATTTCCCCTTTACATTTTGGATTTACAAAACAAATCTTAATTTCATGTAAAATTAATATCATTATCCCTCAGCTTCTAATTGCTTCATCGATATTATCATATATTGGAACAAGTTTTACAACCCCAGACATTTCAAATATTCTTCTCACTTGCTCATTAGCCTTTATTATTGCAGTCTTTCCATTCAATTTGCTTATGTTTTTATATCTGCCCATAACCAGACCTATTCCGCTGCTATCCATAAATCCCACCTTGGAGAAATCAAATACAATATTTTTCGATGATGATTTAATCATCTCACCATCAATCTTATCCCTTATATAATCAGCCGTATGGTGATCCATCTCTCCTATGATACTTGCAATCAAAGTGTTTCCCTTATTTGAAAATTTAACTTTCAAAACCATCTCTTCCTTTCACGATTTTTATTGTTAAATATAAAAATAAATTTCAAGGCATAAATTACAGTTATCAATTTCTATATTTCCCACATTATTCCTTCATGATTGTAAAATAAGAGATAACTATGGATACATATTAAGAAACATTAATGAATTGCTGTATTCTGGAATTGCTGTATTTTGACGGACATTAAAAAAGACCAGTCATGAATCCCTGACCAATCTCTTTATTAGTTAATAAATATTATCAATAATCAATCTCTTTAAAACCTGATTCTATAAGCTCTACCAACTCATCAACCGCAGAAATCTCATCCTCTCCATCCGCTCTTATTGTCACTACTGTGCCCTTAGGTATTGCTAAAGACATTATTCCCATAATACTTTTTGCATTTACCTTTTTGTTCTCCCTTATAAGCCATATGTTAGATGTAAACTTTCCGGCCGTTTGAACAAAAATGGCAGCAGGTCTGGCATGAAGACCAACTGGATTATTTATTTCAACTGTCTTTTCAACCATCTAACAATCCCCTTTCATTTGCCTAAGATCTTCTGCGATCATTTCAAGCTTACGTAGTCTATGGTTTACCCCGGATTTTCCAACAGGAGGGCACAAGTACTCTCCCAACTCCTTTAGGTTGGCATCAGTATATTTCAATCTGAGTTCTGCAATTTCCCTTAGATTCTCAGATAAATTTTCAAATCCCATATTCTCTTGTATATATTTGATATTCTCTATTTGTCTCACCGATGCATTTACTGTTTTTTCCAAATTAGCAGTTTCACAATTGACTATTCGATTTACATCATTCCTCATACCTTTTAAAATTCTTACATTTTCCAACTCCAGCAATGCAGAATGAGCACCTATTATATTTAAAAAATCAACCAGGTTTTCGCCTTCCTTAAGATAAACAACAAAATTTCCTTTTCTCTCAACTACTTTGGCATTTAAATCAAACCAAAAAGCAACCTTGCATATAAGGGATGCTGTCTTGCTCGAATGGCTTGTAATCTCAAGATGGTAATTCTTTTCAGGGTCACTTATTGATCCTCCTGCTAAAAATGCACCTCTTAAGAAAGCACGTCTGCAACAGCTTTTTTTTAAACTTTCTTCACTATCCAGGGATATATTGCTCTCTCTCTCAAGATTGAATTCATAAGCTATCCTTTTAATATCGTCGAGTATCTTTTTACCTCCAAAAGCTGATGTGATTACAAGAATATATGAAACATGCTTTTTAAACTTGTAACTCTTTCTAATTATAATTTCCGGATGAATATCATACAACTTTTTTATTATTGAAAAAACCCTTCTTGCAAAAGGAGCATTCTCTGTAATAATTCTGATGTTTGAATCCTCTTTATCAGGCTTTTTTTCATCAGCGACTGCCGTTCCCACCAGAATAACACCTGCTAATTCAGAAAGCAAGCAGCAATTTTCCTGTATATCAATCCTGCATAGCTCATTTTTAACTCCAACTGAAAAAGACAATTTAAACCCCTACCTAATAGCTTTTACATAAATATACCATACTATCATAAAATATGCAATCGGGCACACATAGAAAGCCAACATAAGATTAAACGGTCACTGGCCCGATGCTCTATTATCCCTGTCAATATCCCTATGCTCAATAACAACTCTATGCTGTTTTTCAACAAGCAATCTGAATACTTCATCGGCAATTGCAACCGATCTATGCTTTCCTCCTGTACATCCTATACCGATAACCAATCTGGATTTACCTTCTTTAATATAATTAGGTATTAAAAACTCCAGCATGTCGCTTAGCTTTTCAATAAATATCTCCGTCTCTTTAGACTTCAATACATAGTCCTTAACATCTTCATGCTTTCCTGTAAGCTTTTTCAGCGAACTTATATAATATGGATTGGGTATAAATCTAACATCAAAAACCAAATCGCAATCTATAGGCGTACCGTACTTGAAACCGAATGAAATAATACTTATAATCAATCCTTCAAAGTGTTTGCCTTCAACAAATATACGTGCAATTTCTTCCTTAAGCTGTCTGGTTGTGAGATTGGAAGTATCAATTATATGACTTGCATTTTTTTTAATTTCCTGCAATATTTTTCTTTCTTCACTAATGGCTTTATTAAGTCTGCCCTCCATAGACAGGGGATGGTTTCTCCTGCTTTCTTTGAACCTTTTAATAAGGACCTCATCAGAAGCCTCAAGAAAAAGAATCTCATAATTATATCCTGAAGCTTTGATCTCCGACAATCCCGGAAAAATATCCTTAAAAAGCTCTCCTCCTCGAATGTCTATTACAAGTGCTATTTTATCCATTTTGCTTCTACTCTGGAAGCATACTTCTGCAAATTTTGGAATTAATGACGGAGGTAAATTATCTACACAAAAAAAACCTAAATCCTCCAAATGCTTAACAGCCTGACTTTTTCCTGCTCCAGATAATCCCGTAACTATGACAAACCTCATTTATGCCTCCTGTATATCAATAAAAAATATCTATGTTAATTCATTCTTCACCAACAATTTTAACTTCTGTTTCGAGATCAACACCAAACTTATTTTTAACAGTTCTTTTTATTAATTCTATAAGTGCAATAACATCTCCTGCAACAGCGTTACCTTTATTTACAATAAATCCGCAGTGCATACCCGAAACTTGTGCACCACCTATACTATATCCACGAAGCCCGCAATCTTCTATAAGCTTTCCTGCAAAATATCCCTCAGGTCTTTTAAATACACTTCCTGCACTGGGCATTTTTAATGGTTGTTTTTCATTTCTCCTTTTGCACAGGTCATCCATTAAGGCTTTAATTTGATTCTTATCCCCTGCTTTAAGCTTTAACTCACTGCTTAAAACAATGCCCCCTTCCTTCTGGATAAAACTGGTCCTATATCCAAAGCAATGCTCATCTGCCTCAACCGACTTTATATTACCGTCTTTGTCAATATACTCGGTTTTTACAACAACATCCTTCATTTCGCCGCCATACGCACCTGCATTCATTGCAATAGCTCCACCTAGAGTACCCGGAATCCCTGAAGCAAACTCCAATCCTGTCAGCCCATTTTGATATGCAATATTTGAAAGTTTTGACAACAATATGCCTGCCTGGGCTTTAATAACAGTTCCTTCTACTTCATATGCTCCAAAGTTATCAAACAATTTAACTGTTATCCCGCGTATACCTTTTTCTCGCACGATCAAATTAGACCCATTTCCCATAATGAATATCGGTACTCTTTCAGTTTTAGATATCTCAATTATCTTTGCTATCTGCTGGGCTGTTTTTGGAGTAACAAGAATATCAGCCGGTCCTCCAATTTTAAATGATGTGTGTTCTGCCATAGGCACATAATTCTTTACATTATCTTTGTCAACAACCTCAGCAAGAAGCTGTGTAATATGCTTTATATCCAAATCGAATCAGCCTTTCTATTACAGACAAGCGGTTATTTATCTTAAAACATTGTCTGCTATAAACCATTATCCCTGTTACATATTTTACTGACATTACTATTACATTAGAAGCAGTAAATTATACATTTATTTTAATTATTTTCTACTTGCCAGATAATTAAGGAATTTTTCCTTTGAGGTATTTAAAATCAGCTCCTCCGGCATGTTAACCTTCTCAAGCAATTCCATTACTCTATCGAAATTACCTACATCAAAGCTTATATGAGCATCACTGCCGCATACAACTTTAACTCCCTTTTCCTTGCATTTTATAGCAATTTCCAAACAATTTTTTTCACTGCCGGTCCTCGCTTTAAAAGAATGGTTGTTTATTTCAAGCATTTTGCCATATTCCTTAGCTGCATTTACCACCTCATCGATGTCAATTTGAAATTGAGGATTGCCCGGATGTGCTATAGCATCCACAAGTGGATTTTTGATAGCATTAACCATAGCCTCTGTATTCTCCTTAACATCTCCAGGCTTTATACATAAATCATGCAAGCTTGCCATTACAAATTCCAGTCTCTTTAAGTATTTATCCTCTAAATCAATAGTTCCATCATATTTGATTATATTTGCTTCTATACCCTTCAATATTCTTACTCCATATATTTCCCCCGGAACAACCCTAAGGTTGCCGAAATGTACAGCACAAGGTGCACCGATCATTGAAGGACCGTGATCGGTTATAGCTACCATCTCAATACCACGCTCCGCCGCTTCTCTTGCAATTTCCTGTATAGTGCTGTATGCATGTCCGCTTGATATAGTATGAGTATGTGAGTCTACTGCAATTCTCACTTCAAAACCTCCTTACATTACTCATTCCCTTCAAGTGTTTTGTTCATTTCTCCAAGAACCTTTTCATTCAATGCCTTTGCTGCATTATAACCCATCTTCTTCTGCCTGTTGTTCATAGCAGCAACCTCAACAATAATTGCAAGGTTTCTTCCCGGCCTTACGGGTATTGTCAACAAAGGAACCTGTATTCCGAGAATCTCAATATATTTATCGTCAAGACCCAATCTATCGTACTGCTTCTTTTCATCCCAAAGCTCCAATTGAATGACAAGCCTTACATTTTCAGTTACCTTAACCGAACCAACACCGTAAAGGTTTTTAACATCCAGTATCCCAATTCCTCTAATTTCAATAAAGTGACGGATTATATTAGGTGCCTGACCTACAAGTGTCTTTTCCGAAACTCTCCTTACTTCAACAACATCGTCTGCAACAAGCCTATGGCCTCTTTTAACAAGCTCCAAAGCAGTTTCACTCTTTCCGACACCGCTTTCTCCAAGAATCAGTATTCCTTCCCCATAAACCTCTACCAAAACACCATGCTTTGTCGTTCTCGGTGCCAATTGTACATTCAAGTAACTTATCAATCCGCTCATAAAGCTTGATGTGGTATCGGTAGAAACCAAAATAGGCACATCATACTTCTTCGAAACCTCCAGCATTTCAGGAAACACTTTAAGATTTCGTGCTACAACCAAACATGGAAATCTATGACTGAAAAGGGCATCCAATCTCTTATATCTTTCTTCTGAAGTAAGGCCCTTCAAAAAAGCAAATTCCACATTCCCCACAACTTGAATCCTATCGCTGTCAAAGTGTTCAAAGTACCCTGACATCTGCAATCCAGGCCTGTTTACATCTGAAGCTACCACCAGTATATCTTCGAGATTGTCATATTCAAGCACCGGTTCTAACTGAAACTCTTCTACTATTTCTTTTAAAGATACTGAAAATACTTTTTCTTCCATATATCCTCCATAAAATCAACACTAAGTTGAAAACTTAGCTCCGTGGTGTTTAATTGTATATTATTATATAATAACACCACAAAAAAAGAAACTGCACATAATAAATTATAGTTTCTTTTTTCCAAATCCCATATATAACATTTTTCTGTACATTTAATTTTAATCATTTAATTTCAAAACTCATATATAAATTTTGCCATATATACTAAATCGCATATTTAATATAAAAAATTGAAATAACACAAAAGACAGCCAAAGAACCAATCTTTGAACTGTCTTTTCGTAAGCGGGTGATGGGAATCGAACCCACGCAATCAGCTTGGAAGGCTGAGGTTCTACCATTGAACTACACCCGCATAATAAGAGATCAACACAAGATTGATCTCTTTCATGTGGAGCGGGTTACGAGATTTGAACTCGCGACTTTCACCTTGGCAAGGTGACACTCTACCGCTGAGTTAAACCCGCAAATCCAACCTGCAAAGGTAATTATACATACTTGTTATATAATTGTCAACCCCAATATTTAAATTTTCTTAAGAATCCTCATCCATACCATTTCCATTCCATCCACAGCGTTAGGGTTATTCTTTTCAATTTTCTAAACTAAATAATAAGTATTTCTTTTGGAAATTATCTCAATGCGTGACCATATAGTTTCATTTTCAGGTCTATGCCCGGTAACCAACATATTATATAAATGAATAATTGAATCATGAGCCTGTCCAAAAGGATCATGGCTTATTGCTGCACAAATAACCCCTCTTTCAATTAATTCAGCTATTTCTTTGTTATAGAAACAACTTAAAATCAAGACTTTTCCTGCCATGCCAAGCTCTTCCACAGCTCTGACAGCCCCAATCAACCCTATCCCAAGAACAAATAAGGCACGTATATTGCTATTTTTGGTGAGTACTTCTTTTGTCAAAGCATATGATTCTTCAATGCTATCTGCACACTGTGCCTGTGCTACAATTTTTATTCCCCTGTATTTCTTAAGCTCAGCTAATGTAACATCTCTTGCAAACATATCTTGTTTACATCCGAAAAATGCTACCTCCCCTTTTCCTTTTAGAGCCTTTATAATAATACGAGCACCGTCAATTCCAGTCGAATCAATATCAGGACCGAAATAGGCAATGCGTTTGGATTTTACTGGAAAATCAGCATTAAATGTCATGACAGGGATATTTTTATTATATGCATCCTCAACGATCTCAACAAGTCTCGGTTCAAAACCTGGTACAATAATTCCATTTACACCATTATTTACAGCTTCTATAAATGCTTCTCTCATTCTTGGACCTACATCCTGTTCAAAACCATAAAAATCTACTATTACATTTTTTTTAGATAACTCTTTTTTTGCATACAAGACACCCTTACGCACAGCATACCAAAAATCATTGTCCAAGGGACAAATGAAAGCAATGCGTAATTGACTTTTGCTGTCAGCTTCAACAGGAACCACAGATGTGTTAAATCTCTGGATTAGCATTTCAATGCCTGTAAGCATGTTTTGCAATGATGAAGTGCTGGTGCTAATCTTTTGCAGCTCTACAAGTTCATCTTGAGTAACTAATGAAACTTCTTTTGTCCTGTTTGATATATCTTCTGAAGCCACATTGAGCTGCTGACTTTTTTGATTTATCTCCTGAGTGAATGAATTAATTAAATAAACATCATCGTGAACCTTTTTTATATCCGATTCAAGTATATTTGCACTGCTGCTAATAATATCAAAAGACTGCATAATGGACTTAAACAAATCTTTACTGACATCGTAGCTCTCAACGCAATTATGAATACTATTTCTTACATATTCACTTCTATTTTGTATATTTTGTAATATACCACTTATTTTACCAATACTATCTTTAGTTGCTTGTGATAGTAAATTCATCTCATGTGCAACAACGGAAAATCCCTTGCCTGCTTCTCCTGCTTTGGCAGCTTCAATAGATGCATTTAAGCCTAAAAGTTTTAGTTGCTCACTGGTTTTTGTAATGAATTGACCAATTTCATTTATCTGTTTTATGTCTGCATTCAATTTCTTAATGTATTCTGAAGTACTATTCAAATTATCAGAAATGATATTGACCTGTTTATAATACTCTTCCAAATGCTGCACACCTGATGCAGTTGCATGCACCGATTCTTCAACAGATGTTTCAACTTTTTCAACACTCTGTGTGATATTCTCTATTCTGGTCTTTACTTCATCTATTCTAGCCATAGTATCTCCCATGAGATTAGCTTGGTCCTTTGCTTTTCCAGCAACCTTTTCCATACTGGCCGCAATTCGTTCATTGCCTATATAACTGCCCTCAATACTTTTAAGTACACTGTCTATGGCATCAGAAATAGTTATTATATTCACTTTTGTCAAGCCAATGAAATTTTGCAGATTGGATTTCATATCATTGATAGCTACAGCCAGTATCTCTAATCCAAAACTATCATCCAAGATATCTTTTATGTTTAGTTCGCCTCGGGCAAGAAATTCAGCTTGAGTATTAACTATACCGATAGACCGGAAAAGCTTAGATAGAACAACCAATAAAGCAGTAAATGCCATAACTTCAAAAATCAAAGCAACAATAAATATAATTTTTAAAGAAGTACCCGAAAAAATTCCAAGGAGTAAAGCCAATATTGTAAATGTTATAACTGCAAACAGAGAAATTACTATAGACATAACGACTGTCTTTATAATGCTCTTGCTATGTGTCTGAGGCTTTGAGTTTTTCATAAGCTCCTCCGCTTTTTCCCTTTAATTATAGACCGCAAATTGCTTTGTCCCATTTGTAACACTATATTAATCGGATTTTTTCATGAAATTATTAATATCAAAACTGTACATTATAAATTGCAAAAAAATAGATATGCTCATACTTCTAAGAAATATAAGCATATCTATTTATATTAAAATACCATTAACTTATATTAATACGTAATTAATATAAATTCATTAATATTAATCCCATCACTGTTCCTTTTGAACCTTAGCCCATGAATCCTTAAGTGCAACTATCCTGTTGAATACAAGCTTATCTTCTTTTGAGTCAACACAATCAATGCAGAAATAACCCATACGAATAAACTGGTACCTGTCTTCAGGCTTTGACTCCTTCAAACATGGCTCTAATTTGCAATTGTATAGTATTTCCAATGAATTTGGATTAAGGTTATCCTTATAATCTCCACTATCACTCTCATCAGGATTTGGAGTTAAAAACAGCTTATCGTAAAGCCTTACTTCAGCATCAACAGCATGGCTGGCAGAAACCCATTGAATTGTCCCTTTAACTTTTCTTCCATCAGGAGAATTACCGCCCCTTGATTCAGGGTCATAAGTACAAATAAGCTCTGTTATTTCACCTTTTTCATCCTTTACAACACTTTTGCATGTAATGAAGTATGCATGCTTGAGTCTAACCTCAGAGCCCGGAAATAACCTGAAGTATTTCTTGGGAGGATTCTCCATGAAGTCATCCCTGTCTATATATATAACCTTTGAAAAAGGAACCTTTCTTTTGCCTGCACTGGGATCTTCAGGGTTGTTTTCCGCATCAAACCACTCTACCTGATCCTCAGGATAGTTCTCCAATGTTACCTTTAAAGGTTTTAACACTGCCATAACTCTTTTGGCTGTGGCATTGAGATCCTCTCTGATGCAGTGCTCTAAAAGAGCAACATCAACTGTACTTGCTGTTTTTGCCACCCCTATTCTCTCACAAAAATCCCTTATGGCAGAAGGAGTATACCCACGCCTTCTCATACCTGAAATTGTGGGCATTCTGGGGTCATCCCATCCCGATACATATGAATTTTTAACCAGCTCTAAAAGCTTTCTCTTGCTCATAACGGTATAAGTAAGGTTCAATCTGGCAAACTCAATTTGTCTTGGCCTGTCTTTAAATTGGAGCGTTTCTAAAAACCAATCATACAATGGACGGTGATCTTCAAACTCAAGAGTACAAATTGAGTGGGTAACCCCTTCAAAAGCGTCGGATAAAGGATGTGCAAAATCATACATGGGATAAATGCACCACTTGTCTCCGGATCTATGGTGGGTTGCATGAAGTATTCTGTATATAACAGGATCTCTCATATTTAAATTGGGTGAAGCCATGTCGATTTTTGCCCTTAATACACGACTCCCGTCTTCAAATTCTCCATTTTTCATTTTCTCAAACAATTCCAGATTTTCTTCAACAGAACGATTTCTGTAAGGACTGTCCTTACCCGGCTCAGTGAGGGTTCCTCTATATTCCCTGATTTGATCTGCAGTCAAATCGCAAACATATGCCTTACCGAGTTTTATCAGTTCTACTGCACAATCATATATTTTTTCAAAGTAATCCGATGCATAGTACATTCTGTCTTCCCAGTCAAAGCCTAACCATCTTACATCCCTTTTAATGGACTCAACGTACTCCACATCTTCTTTAACAGGATTTGTATCATCAAATCTTAAATTACAGTAGCCTTTGTTCTGAATGGAAATACCAAAGTTTAAACATATTGACTTTGCATGCCCTATGTGCAAATAACCGTTAGGTTCAGGCGGAAACCTGGTTACTACCCTTCCACCGTTCTTGTTGGATTTCAAATCATCAGTAATTATATCCTGAATGAAATTGGAATAAGATATAATATCATTATCGCTCATGTTCTTCCTCCCATATAAAAAGTACCAAATATGCAAAAATATATCTTTTTTCACGTAAAATTGTGCATATATAGTATTAATATGACGTGATTAACAGTATATTAATATAGTATAAATATTATTTTAATAAATATCAACGCATATCGCTACAATTTTAACAAAATTATTCTAAAAGTATTAAATATGCCATATCATAAAAAGAGATCCCACAATAGATGCAGGACCTCTGTTAAGGGGTGTTTATTCTACCCGACGAACTTTTATATTTGACATATCCATATCCATTTCAATATCTATTTGAGATTGTGCATTGGTATAATTGGCTGATTCATAAGTATCATTGTTAATGTTCCATTCCGATTTATCCATGTTGACATTATTTAGCTTTCCTTTTATCTTTATACGTACTCCGGATGACTTTGGCACTGTAATATTTATGTTTGAAGCTTTAGCTTCAATTTCAGCCTTTGTTTTGTCATATCTTGAACCAAAATTCATATCTACACTGGAAGCTTTAATGTCAAGGTCAAACTTTTTAATTTTAAGTTCTGACATGTCTAACTTACCTGTAAATGCATCGTTATTAATGTTAATATCCCAGAGCACATCTTTATTCAACCGTACATCGGCAGCTCTATTTCCAAAATCAAAGCCGTCATTCTTATCAATTTTTATTTTAGCTTCACTGTTGTTATTCGAATAATCCACATTTTTAAGCTTAATGCCTTTGGGAATATCCATATCATACAAATAGTCAGTCGTTCCACCGATGTTTATTTTAGCTGCACCCAACGAAATATCCAGTTTACCGGTCTTTGTGGCCTCCTTAAGCTCCTCACGTTTTTTTGTAAACTCTTCATTTTTAATGTCATTAAGGTGCAAGTCAAATTTAACATCACTAAGCTTAAAATCATACTTGGGATTGGCTATTACTCCATAGGAAACCAAAATAGTAAGATATAAAACCCATGAAACTAATTTCACAGCAAAGTTATATTTAAATATAATATTCACACCTACCACAATAAGTATAAGAGGCCAAAGCTTTATAAAGGCTGCAAAAGTTTTGTATACATAATTAAAACTTATTATATTGTAATTTAAAAGTATCCACACAACACCAATAGCCAGAAGCAATACCCCAAAACCGATCCTTGTTTTCATTAATCTTTCCTCCTACTTCCCAATATAAACACCAATCCTACTACAATCAATAGAAACGGAATCATAAACTTTTCATCGATCCAATCCAAAAATTCTCTTGCTAAAAAGAAGGTACCCAATACAATCAAAATTACACCAAAAACCTTCTTATCGGACTTGCCTCTTCTATAACTGCTCGCATCAAATTCAGCATTATATGATTTTTTAGAAAAATCTTTATCAAATGCACTTTCATTGGGATAATCAAATTCATCATTGCGACTGTTGTAATGAAAGTCTCCATAATTATTAAATTCTTCCTTTGGCATTATGATAGCAGCTACAATATATGCAACAAATCCTGTTCCCCCTAAAAAAAAGGTTGCTCCCCAGACAAGCCTTACAATTGTGGGATCTATTGAAAAATACTCTGCAATACCACCGCATACCCCTGCAATAACCTTATCATTTCTAGACCTACACAGCTTTTTTATCATTTATAAAATCCTCCTTAAGATATCATGTCGACATATTTATCAATACCTACCACACATGGTAATATTTCCAACGCTTCTACTGCAATTAAATCACTGCATTATTGCTCTAAATTATGCTTCTATCATTAAATACGATTTATCATTTAAAATGTCTTATAAAATTAAAAATTTTTTTAATTTTTTATTTTAAATATTATAACTACCGTTAATCTTTACATTTATATATGGCAAAATTCCGTTAAAGCATTACATGAAAAAAGGACAATCCCTATACATTGGAAAGTCCTTATTATCTTATATTGCAATTTTATCAATCTAATTGTTTTTAATATTATTTATATGTCGTAATTTCTATGGAATTAATTATAACATCTTCCATCGGTCTGTCATTTTTTACCTGTACGCTGGCAATTTTATCAACAACATCCATTCCCTCAAACACCTGCCCGAACACAGTATGTCTGTTATCAAGCCATGGTGTGCCGCCAACCTTTTTATATTGCTCTATAACTTCCTTGGAAAAATTGTTTTGTTCCATATATTGGATAGAATTCTCATCCACATTTGACAGCTGCACAATAAAAAACTGGCTTCCGTTTGTGTTGGGGCCACTGTTTGCCATGGAAAGAGCTCCCCTATAATTATGAACTTTATCACTGAATTCATCTTCAAAAGGTTTATTCCAGATACTCTCTCCACCTGCACCACTGCCGGTCGGGTCTCCGCCCTGTATCATAAAGTCCTTAATAACCCTGTGAAATGTCAAACCGTCATAATATCTGTCCTGAGAGTGTTTTATAAAGTTTTCAACTGCTTTCGGTGCCACATCATAGAAAAATTTAATCTTGATATCACCCTTATTTGTTTTCATTATAGCGATTGTCTCATCTTTTTCCGGTGCACTGAACTGATCAATCTTTGACGGTTTATTTATACTGAGCTTGGCTGCCGCTAAAGACGATTGCGGCTCATTTGGCGATGGTGATGATGAAGCTACTGCCGATGGCTCATCACCGCTTGGTGAGTCATTTGAAATCTTATCCGAACTGCATCCCATAAATAACGATGTTAACAATAAACTGACAATTAAAATTTTTTTAATCATTCCTATACTCATCCTCCGATAAAATATTCTATATTTTTTATTTATATAAAAAGTGCTAAGCGGTAGCTTTATCACTTTTCATATTTTACTTTAATTAACCGGGTACGTTAAATAAGTACCTTTGATATGTTCTATATTATAACACAAGTCTGCAAATTGTTAACACCCAAAATATAATCCTTTTCACCTTAAAATATATTAAATAAAATATATTAAAACGTTGCGATAGATAAATATAAAATATTAATCACATTTAATATAGGATTGATTTTTGATAAATAATAATGTATATTATCAATAAGTTTAGACAAAAGAAAATATAGCTTTTTGTTTTAGTTTAGTCGGTATTATTACTTGTGGCAATTAATAACGTAAGGCATTTTCTTTTGCCTTACGTTTTTTTATATTCGTTAATTTATAGCATACATATGATTTATTTTGCAAATAGTGTTAATTGAAAGGAATGGTAGTTAATGAGAAAAACCAAAATAATTTGTACTTTAGGTCCTTCCGTTGATAGTAAAGAAATGCTTAAAAAGCTTATGTTGGCCGGAATGAATGTAGGCCGTATAAACTTCTCCCATGGTACACATGAAGATCATAAAAAAAGAATCAATTTCTTCAAAGAAGCTAGAGAGGAATTAGGGCTTCCTGTAGCTCTCCTGCTTGATATGAAAGGTCCTAAAATTAGATTGGGTACTTTTGAAAAAGGTGAGGTCACACTAAATAAAGGAGACAGTTTCGTCTTAGTCAATGAAGATATAATCGGGGATAACACAAGGGTGTCCATTGATTATAAGGATCTTTACAAGGATGTCTATAAGGGCGGAAAAATACTTATTAACGATGGACTTGTAGAACTTGAAATTAAAGAAGTCATAGATAAGGATATTCATTGTACCGTTATAAACGGAGGTGTAATCAGCAACAGAAAAGGAGTTAACGTTCCAGAAGTCGAAATTCGCCTTCCTGCTTTTACAGAAAAGGATATAGAGGACATAAAGTTCGGAATAGAAAATGATGTTGACTTTGTTGCTGCATCATTTGTGAGAAAAGCATCCGATGTTGTTGAAATAAAAAAGCTTCTTGAAAAATACGGGGGACAAGACATTAATGTTATAGCTAAAATAGAAAACCGTCAGGGTATAAAAAATATAGATGACATAATAAAAGTATCTGACGGTATTATGGTGGCCAGAGGCGACATGGGAGTTGAAATACCTGTTGAAGAAGTACCTCTGGTGCAAAAAAGCATAATAGAAAAATGCTATAAAACCGGAAAACCTGTTATTACAGCTACGCAAATGCTTGATTCTATGATAAGAAACCCAATCCCTACCCGTGCAGAAGCAAGTGATATAGCAAATGCCATATATGACAGCACAAGTGCCATAATGCTGTCGGGTGAAACTGCATCAGGCAAATATCCCATTGAAGCTGTTGAAGTTATGTGCAAAATAGCCGAAAAGGCAGAAAAGTCAATGAATTATTGGAAGAGATTCACATCTACCAATTATACTGTAGCTTCCAGCATAACCAATGCAATAAGCCATGCAACATGTACTACTGCAATGGATCTTAATGCATCGGCTATAATTACCGTTACACATTCGGGGCTTACAGCAAGAATGATATCAAGATTCAGACCCGCTTGTCCCATTATTGCTACTACAGTCAATCCAAAAGTACAGCGTCAGCTTGCTCTATCATGGGGTGTGATTCCTTTTCTGGTGCCTGAAGTAAACACAACTGATGAAATGTTTGAAGTGGGTGTTGAAAGGGCATTAGAGTCGGGTAATGTTCAATACGGTGATCTTGTAATTATTACTGCCGGTATACCTGTAGGAGTAAGCGGTACTACAAACCTCTTAAAGGTGCAGATTGTCGGTAAAGTCCTTGTTAAAGGCAAAGGAATAAATATGGGGCAAACAACCGGAGAGCTGTGTGTTGTGAGGTCACTGGAAGAAGCTGAAAAATCCTTTATTGATGGAAATATCATCGTTGCTCCATATACAAATAATGAAATGCTTCCCCTTTTAAAGAGGGCTTCAGGTATAATAGTTGAAGAAGGGGGAATCGATTCACATGCTGCAACAATCGGTCTTACCCTCGAAATACCTGTTGTTGTAGGAGCGGAAAATGCAACTAAGATTTTAAAAACCGGTTCTGTCGTAACTATAGATTCCGGCAAAGGTATTGTTTACTATGGTGTTCCCCAATAAATATGCGGGTTCACCGATTATATGACAGGTAATGCTTAAAGAATTACTTCTCCTTGCCCATATGAGTTTACAAAACTCATGTACTCAAGAAGCCTCCAAAAGGAGTATAAGGGAGAAGTTTTTCTTTAGCTTACATAAGAGTAAAAAAATTACAGTTAATAACACCGTCAAACCTGCCGATATTTATACGAATAGTATATTTTTGTATATTATTGTTTATTTTCAAAATATCATTAAGAAAAATCAAAACAGGAAGGTCTTATGGATAATAAAATTTTATTGATTGATAGTTCCGAGGTCGACAGGGAAAAAATAAAATACATAATTTCAGAGTTAGGAAAATTTGAGATAATTGATTTTGCAAGCTTTCATGATATAAATAAGCTTGAAATACCCCTTGAAAGCTTTTCGCTAATTATTCTCGAAATAGCTTTTCCTGCGGAAAAGGAAGGCTTCTCATTAATATCAGCGATAAGAAGCAATCCTAAAACCAAAGCTATCCCAATTATTGTCACAGCAAAACCCAATAACCCTCATATCAAGAATATAACCCATAAGCTTTCGGTAAATGACTATATAGAAAAGCCGGTTAAACCGGCAAGACTTCAGAATTCAATCCGAAGTCTTGTTAGAATAGAAGCAAAATTCAAATATATTGTAAATGAAACAGCAAGAATAATCATGTCATTTGAAGAATACTTTGCCAAAGAGATTTATATGGCTAAACGTACCAAGCAAAACCTATCCATTGTCCTTATCACCATGGTAAAATCAAAAGAGGAAAAGTTTTTAGGCAACAGTAATTATATGGACAACCTCCAGATTAAGGACAAAGCATATGCCATAGCAATCGACAAAGTCAAAAAGTCACTTCGCATAACCGATTACGCTATTTTAAACAATAAAGACATAATTATTGTATTACCCAATACCAACGCAGCAGGTGCAAAGGTTGTTGATACAAAAATTGCAACAAAAATCGATACAAGCCTTAATGAGCTTAATTTAAAGTTTAATGATTTATTCTTTTCAACTACAGTTACTTTTCCTGAAGAAGGAAATGATTTCCAATCCCTCATGAACGCCGCTATTAAAAAGGTATCCGATAAGGAAATGCTTGAAAAATTTACAAATATACTTGATAATAACAAGCTAAATATAGCAGGAAGTTATTCAAAATATAAAAAGTACAATCCAAAAAAGCATTAAAAATAAAAACTCTTATTTCTATTGATAATTATTACGCTCTTACCCTTAATAAAGTTTCTGATTACACTATATCCTTTTAGCACCAGAGTATCGTAAATCACATCCGTTTGATTCTGGCTGTCATCTTCGATATCCAATATCAAAGTTTCGTTAACCTTCAGTTGCATTGACAATTCTTCAAGTGTTGAATCCAAATCCATATTGCCTGAAATATCAATATTGTTTTCTTCCAAATCATTCACCCCCCAATCCAATTAAAAGCATTCTTAATTATTATTGCCTTGTATGTGGTAAAATATAAGGAATACCTGGACAAATTTATACTGAAAGGAGTAATTATGAAAGATAAAAACATAGTACTAATCGGCATGCCCGGAGCCGGAAAAAGCACTATAGGCGTATTGCTTGCAAAAACTTTGAACAAGCCGTTTATTGATACCGATTTGTTGATACAGCAAAGAGAAAAGGATTTTCTTCAAAATATTATAAGAAAAAAAGGAATAGACGGTTTTTTATCTATTGAAGAGAGTATAATTCTTGAAACCGATTTTGAAAATCATGTAATAGCTACCGGCGGCAGTGTTGTATACAGTGAAAAATCAATGGAACATCTTAAAAAAAACGGTTTGACAGTATATTTGAATCATACACTGGAAACCATTGAAAAACGGATTATCTTTGAAATTATATTCTTTATAAAATTTTAATATTTTTTAATATTTTTTAAAATTTTTTAAATAAGTTGTATAAAACTCTCATATCCGTCAATAATAATAAGGACCTCACAAAATACATTTTGACCCCCTTTACATGGTTAGTCGCAACGACTAACCCCTTTTTTTTTATTTACTTTTTCTTATCTATAAAATAAGACTCTGTCTGAACCGGTGTCGATCCATACGCAGTATTTACTTTCTTTGCTACACTAATATTTTTAATTTCACTCCTAATATCTTCTAAAGCTTTTTTTGCCCTTGAATTATTGGATTTATCCAATTCAGACATTTCCTTCAATATTCCCATTACATTAGATACAGATGCTTTTAGTTCCTTAAGACCTTTTATATCGCTGACGTTCAGCTCTTCTAGGCTTTTTATCCCGCTTTCCGTTTTAAGACGGTGGAAATACACTTCAAATTCATCATCAAGCCTATCCACTTTTTCTATTATCTTTTGCTTGCTGTCTAAAATTTCTTCAAGCCTTTCCATATGGTCTCCGTCTAAAACATCTGCCTGTTCAGTTGTGAGCTTAAGCATTTCTTTTAGATATGCATATTTACCGTTTGTTATTTCCAAAAGCCTTTCTATATAGGCTTCTGGACTTTTACTAAATGTGCTTCTATTAAATGTACTGTTATTAGTGTTATTCATATCGCTCTCCTATTTCGCTATTTGTTGTGTTTTGGGAACCTGTTGTTTTGCCAGTTTCATTGCCTGGGTCCATGTATCCCTTAATTCTTTCGCAAGATCAAGTACTTCATTTAATATCTCCTTGTCTTTCTTAACGCATGCATCCACAAGCCTTCTATTCATATAATCATAAATAAGCATAAGATTGTTGGATACATCATAGTTCTTGTCCAATGTTGCCTGAAATTCTTGGACAATATTTTCTGCCTTCATTATACAATCGTGAGATTTCTGAACATTCTTCTCATCAATTGCTGCCTGTGCCTGCATAATAAATTTAATCAATCCGTTATAAAGCATCAATGTCAATTCTTCAGGACTGGCTGTAAATATTGAACTCTCTTTATACTGTTCTGTGGCTTTATTAGCTATCATTAATATATCCCTCCGGTATTATCATGTTAATACGAAACCTACCATTTAAAATATCATATTATTTTCAAATCATACTTCTCTCTTCTACACTATGTATATCGGAAAAATTTGATGTTTCATTTAGGATATTTCAAAAAATACGTCAATGCTTAAGTTCCACAAAAATAACTTCCCCTGGTCAAGGAGAAGTTATTGCAACATGATCAGTTCTTTTATCACCAATTCTGCAATTGGGAAAGCATCCAATCACTTTGTGAACTCATGCTTGCTAAGGCTTTCTCCATAGCAGTAAATTTATTGTAGTAATATTCCTCTTTCTGATACATTTTATCCTGCAATTCAAGTATTCGTTTTTCATAATCTGCAATCTCTTTGTAAAGAGTGTTGTTTACGTCGGATGCATCCTGGGATATACCTGCTTTCTCAAGAAGTATTCCCTTTCTGCCGTCCTTATCCCTATATGTAGATATATAATCTTCAATTATATCACTAAACCTTTGTATTATTCCTTCTTCGTTATATCTTACCTTCCTGTCTGCCGAACTCATATCCCTGCTATAGCTAGGTTGTGATGTGGACTTTTTGGCAAAAAGGTTCATTACTCCTTCAGGATTCTTGGAAATTGCATCCTTAAGCTTGGCTTCATCTATATTCAACTTACCTTTTTCAAAATAATTTCCGGTGTTTATTCCTATATCGGAAAGAATAATACCTGACCCTTCAATTTTATCAAACAATGCACTTCTCAATTCATTGACAATTTTTGTAAGTATAGGGTCATTTCTAAGAAGACCGGTCTTTGCAACTTTCTCCCACTTTTCCACTTCTTCATCACTCAAAGCTTCCTTCTGTTCATCGGTTAATGGAAGATATGAACGATTATATTTTTCTCCGAGTTTGCCGTTTATTTTTTCAATAACGCTGTTATACTTTTCAATAAAACTTTTTATATTGTTAAAAATCGCTTCGGTATCCTGGGTGATATTAATAGTTTCCTTATCCGTTCCGGGGTTGGCGTGAACATCGTTTATTGTATAAGTAACTCCATTGACTGTAAAAGTATTGCTGTTTCTTACAAGATACTGACCATCCACATAAACCTCTGCGTCAACACCTTGATCTTCATCTTGTACCGGATTTGCAGAGGATATTTTGGATGCTCCGTCAAAGAAATTACCGCCAGTCTGGGAAATAACTATATTATCACCTGCACCCAGTTGCTTTGCCGTTATAACAAATTTGTCCGTTGTTTCATCATATTTCATGTTCACATTGGCAATACTGTCACTGTTTATGGTATTTATCATATTTCCAATGGAAGTTGTTTTATCAAAAGTGAATTCCCTAGAATTGATTTTGAAAACAAGCTTGCCGTCTTCATTAAAAGTAATCCCTGCATCAAGTTTATCTGCAAGTTTCTCCAAAGAATCGCCTAAATTAATTCTATTTGAGCTTCCTGACGAAAATCCTAAGCTGGTCAGACCATCATTGGTGGCTCCACTGTAAAGAGTAATTTTGGTTGCTCCCGTACCGGTATTGAAATTAAGCTTGCCATCAGCATTACTCACAATGATTTTACCTGCACCGAATGCCTTATCCACCAAAGCCTGTAATCCGCTACCATCCTTTGATATAAGATCATCGAGATTATTATAGTTGTCAAGTACAATTTCTCTTTTTACACCATCAAGCTCTATAATAAATTTCTTTCCGGAGAGAGCATAATCATCGCCCGGTTCTGCTTCCAATGCCTTTGTTACACTTCCGGTGCTTACAGCCTTATCCGCAGTCGCCAGCCTTTTTACCGAAATTGTGTGTGTTCCCTGAACAGCATCTGCAGTACCTTGTGCAGTTACTACAGAACTATTTGTACTTGAAACGGAATATTTCTTGTAGCTTGACTGTGAAAGCATGTTAGTGGCCGGCTTCAATACATTAAAAAACTCATCCTTAATGCCCCTTAAAAGGTTGGTTATTTCTCGGTAGTCATCACTCTTCCACTGTGCCAATTGTTTTTTTTGCATTAATCTATCTAAAGGGGCTTTTTCAACCTTCATTAAATCCTTGACCAGCTTATCGGTATCAAGTCCTGAATACAATCCGGTTATTCGATTTGATTGAATGTTATTAGAATTCACAATATCACCTTCTTTCATCAACCAGTATTCCAGCCATTTCCCATAGTTTTGCCACCATATCCAAAACCTTTTGAGGCGGAATTTCTCTGATAACCTCTTTTGTTTCAGAATCCAAAACCTGCACCATAATTTCCTTAGTTTCCTTATGTATCAAAAACTTTAGCTCTCTACCTGTATTTGATAAAGCTTTATTGATTTTATCAACAGCATCCACCACAGATTTTTCAAAATTGGCATTTTCGCCTTTATCATGTACTGATTGGGCAGAAAAATCACCACCCTCTTCCTTTAGCGGTGTGACTGTTTTTGAATTAAGACTATTCGCATTATCGTTGTCGTATACATTGTCAAGCACTCTTGTTACTAAAGCATCCATGCCATCAATCTTCATAATAATCATCCCTCCATGAAGAAACAGACCCCATATACCATCTGAGAAATACTATAAGCAATCAGTATTTCCTAATAAATATATCGGTTAATTTTCCGTTATTGTTTAGAGGAATTAACTATATAAGTACAAAATACAGAAAAAACTACTAAATGAAGCCTATAATAATCGACATAACGAATTGGAAACAAAATCATAGTCTGAATCTCATCCCTCAATTCTTTATCAATATGGCCATATAAGCCATTGTATTAAAGCCATTTTGTCTCATAAGCTCGGCAATTGTGTCTAGATATTTCTGGGTATGCTCCACTGTTTTTGCAAAGGATTGTATAAGCTTTATCACCAAGTCAACAGTCAACCCTTTATGAAAGACCGCCATTCCAATCAGATTCATTTTTATAAGGGAATAGTGCAAAACCATCATCATATATGAGTCAAACAATGACTTTTCTCCTGTAAAAGGGAACAAGTTTTTAAAAACATAATTCACAAGATAATTTTCAAGGATGTACTCATGCTTGTCCATAAATGGCCGATAATAATCATTATATGCATTATGATATCTTTCACCTATTTCCTCAACTTTTGCATCTTCCGTATACTGTATACCGCCTAAAAAGCTAGAAAAACACTCCAAATAACGTTTATTATTTATGCCCATGAAAAAACGCTTATCGGCTATTTCTTTCAACAATTGCATCTGGAAATTGTATTGTACAGGAATGGAAGAAAGGCTTTCACCAAGTGAGTCCTCATCAATTATATTGGTATAGGATGCAATCAAATCTTCTACATCGTTTACTCTTTCATCAGAAATATACTCCTGTAGCTTTTGAAAAAACATACCCAAAATAATAATTCTTTCATGTAATGGATAATTTCTGTTCTGCAGCAGGCTAATGGTAAATACCCTGATCTGCCACAAATACTTTTGGGGTTTGTTATTATACTTTAGATCATGTGTATTTATATTAACTTTCACCAAATTTTTAATTTCCGTGGATTCCACTGTCTCATCAAACTCAATACCCTGTTCATTTAAAAGTGCAAGTCTTGCGGCCTCAGGACAGGACAATGTTGCAGAGCGTTCAAGCACTCCGTTTACAATATAGGTAATTCTTGGATAGATAGCACAGACATCGGATAAATATTCCTCTCCACGTTTTATCTGCATCTTACACAACATATCTTCATTAAGAAATGGACACTTCATATCATCTAAAAGCTTTATCTTTGCATAATTTGATTCTCCATTGCTGTTAGACCTGTTTCTTTTTACATATTGATCGCAAAGGGAAGTCAGCTCTTCATCTCGAATTTTACGATATTTCATGTAAGTTTCACGGTCAACATCCACTTTCCATCCAATACAGCAGCTGTCTTCGCACTCAGAACCGATACACTTGAACTTCCTCATATATTGCGGTACAAGAAGCGGACGCTTTTTATCTTCCATAACTCACCTCAAATTAATGTGACTTGAATTTCATATCATTAATATCGGCAAGTGTAAAAAAAGGTTTAGTACCTTATGTATTAAAAACTACAATAAAAAACTATATCCTTGTCTATAAAGTAGACGAAATCGGCAAAACGGTTATTGTTTTGATTATTCAAAGTTGATATAAGCTAAGAAACAATAGCGAAGAACATCTCATACGGAGAACTGTATTACACCTACCGGCGGGACAGCGAAGAAAGCAGGATAAATACCAAAGTGGGCTACGCCCACAACCCAATATAAACAACCCAACAATTCGACAAAAAAATTGAAAAATGCGTCACCACTCGCTTATAATGAATTTAACAAAAACACACCACAATGAGGCAACGCATGGATTCATTATTACATAGATTTGGTGATAAAATCAAGGGCTGTATTGAAGGATTTGATCGAATTGTTTTTAAAGAAACGCTCCGTCCAATTGCATTTGCACTGGGAATGCAATCATTTATATACCATCAAGTCATACCAGAAAAGAAGAAGTCACTCATGAACAACAGCTAAAATCCGGGGTAAAGGAAGGATTGATAGGCGTATGGTCATGTGTGGAAGCATGTAAAACATTCCGTTCAACCGTTTTATTAATGGATAATTTTTTGCGTCATGCATTGATAACCGAAACAAGCGACAGAGTATTAAAATATATAGGACACCCAGTAAAAAAAGATATACTTAAAACTGTTGGATAGTGGTATAAAAATGACATGGAAGAAAAAGAAAGAAGTTTCAATAGTTATACTCAAAGTTTATGATATAATGATAGATAGGAATTTAAATTAGTCATATGTAAAGGGGTTGGATTTATGAGAAGATCAGAAGCTTTGAAACATTTTGAGGATGAATACACTTCACCATCTTTTATAGAGATGAATGAAAATATAGATAAATTTATTGAAGAAAACAGAAAAGAGTATACGGATGCTTTTGTAGAGAATTTCCGTATTTTGTGTAACAAGATAAAATCTATGCAGGATGAGGGGAAGAAGGGTAAGATCGCATACATAACCTATTCTTTTACTATAGATAATTTGCAAAAGGAAAGCAGAGATTATGAAGTTCAGGCATTCGGGACTGAATGGTTTCTAGAAGAGGGAGAAGAGTGTAAAATTAGTTATAACGTGG
>Ga0208695_1000931_pt1 | contig 27090 bp, 28 predicted proteins | sample AD_UKC111_MetaG_FD_184449 | JGI IMG/M metagenome (GOLD analysis project Ga0208695, IMG submission 184449) | Active sludge microbial communities of municipal wastewater-treating anaerobic digesters from Hong Kong - AD_UKC111_MetaG (SPAdes)... | ecosystem: Engineered > Bioreactor > Anaerobic >...
CGGCGGTGCCCCCCTTGGCGAGGAGGCGCGGCGTGCCGCCCGCCTCGCGGATGGCCACCCGCAGGGCCCGGACCAGGGGATTGGTCCGGTCCTCGGCATGGGCGCAAACCGCGGAGACGAGGCTCGCACGGCTTCCGCGGGAAGCGGCTTTTTCGGCGCAGAATCGGAAAATTTCCCCCGGCTCGGCTTTCAGGGGCAGTCGAATGTCCAGGTCGATGCAGGCCCTCCGGCCGTCCTCTTCCGTCCCGCCCATGGAGAGGACGTTGGCGGTGGTCCTTTCGATGACCGGCTTTTTCGTGTCGTCGGCCCGCTGGATCTCGTCGAGGATGTCGGCGGCGGCCTGCAGGCAGGAGGTCAGGGGGCTTGTGCCGGAACTCCGGTGAGAGCCCGTGTCCTCGCAGGCCAGGCGGACCTGGAGAAAACCCCGGTAGGCGAGGGTGATCCCGTCCGTTCCCGAGGGCTCTCCCACGAGGCAGGCCGCCGGCCGGTGGAGGGGAAGCCGGTGCCGGATCCCGGCGGAGTCGGTTTCTTCGGAAACGGCGGCGACCAGGGTGAGGCGCATCCCGTCGGGAACCGGGGTTTTGCCGCCCGCGGCCGAGAAGGCGCACAGGGGGCCCCGGGCGTCGACGCTTCCCCTTCCCCAGAGGGTGTTCCCTTCGATTCGAACGGGGGGGCCCCCGGGGAAGGTGTCGATGTGCCCCAACAGCACGAACTCTTCCTTGCCCGATCCCCGCGTCGCGACGACGTTGCCGATGGCGTCGATTTCCACGGACTCCCATCCGAGGGAAGGAAGCCGGGAGGCGAGAAGCTCGGCCGCGGCTGATTCCCGCCCGCTTGGCCCGGGGACCGAAACGAGGTCGGCCAGCAGCCGGACGGCGGGGTCATTCAGGAATTCCACGGGCGAGGACCTCCTCGAGGGCCTGGGCGGCCCGTTCGAAATGATGGGCTTCCGCGGCGAAGGAGGGAAGAAAGCGAACCACGGTGGGGCCCGCCGGCAAGGCCAGCACGCCTCGCTCCTGGAGGGCCCGCACGACCGGCGCCGAGCGGCCCTCGACCTGGACGCCCACGAGCAGCCCCAGCCCCCGGACCGCTTTCACCGAGGGCAGCCCGATGGCTTCCAGGCGGGACCGGAAGGCCTCGCCCCACGATCGGGCCTTCTCGCACAGCCCTTCTTCGGCAACCAGCGCCAGGGCTTCCCGGGCAACCCGGCTGACGAGGGGGTTCCCCCCGTAGGTGGAGCCATGGGTTCCCTGGGGGAAGTCGCCGAGAGCGGCTTTCCAGACCGTGACGCCGACGGGAAGTCCCCCCGCGACCCCCTTGGCCAGGCAGACGATGTCAGCGGCCAGCCCGGTCAGGGAGCTGGCCAGCAGGGCGCCGCACCGGCCGAACCCGCTCTGGACCTCGTCCGCCACCAGGAGGGCCCCGGTGCCCTGGCAGGCCATGGAAATTTCCGTCCCGAGCCCGGGATCGAGAGGGTAAACCCCGCCCTCCCCCTGGACAGGCTCGATGAAGACGGCGGCGACGCTTTCATCGATGGCGGCGGGAAGCTCTTCGGGCGAATGGTGTTCCACGTCGAAAAGAAACGGCTGGAAGGGACGCCGGTAATGGGGGTTGAAGGTCAGGCTGAGGGCCCCGGCGGTGCGTCCGTGAAAGGCCCGGCGCAAGGCCAGGATGCGGCGCCGCCCGGGACGGGCCAGGGCGACGAGCTTGAGCGCCGCCTCGATGGCCTCCGTGCCGCTGTTGCAAAGGAAGGCCTTCCCCTCGGGCAGCAGGTTCCCGAGCCGCTCCAGCAGGTCGCTGCGGAACTCGTCGTCAAAGCCCATCCCGATCGTCCAGGGGCGGTCGGCGGCGCTGGCCAGGGCAGCCTGCAGCCGGGGGTGGCAATGGCCGAACAGGGCCGATCCGTGGGCGGTGAAGAAGTCGACGTACTCTCTCCCCGCCTCGTCGGTGACAAGCCCGCCCCGACCGGCGGCGAGGGTCAGACCGCGGCTTCCGTAAAGACCGCTGGGCATAGGGTTGTCCCCCTCCCTTCCAGGGCACGGCTTAGCGGGCGTTCCACCCGGCTGTCGGCGATGCAGACCCGGTCCACGCCGCCTTCCAGGGCCTCGCGGCAGGCCAAAAGCTTCCTTTTCATGTTGCCCCGCGCAATCCCCTCCAGCATTTCCCATTCGTCCAGGCCGGCGCGTTCCACCAGGCTTTCGGGGTCGGCGGGGTTTTCGAGGAGCCCGGGCACGTTGCTCAGGATGACCAGCACGTCGGCACGGACCGACGCCGCCGCGGCAGCGGCCAGGCGGTCCCCGTCCACGTTCAGAAGGCCCGCTCCCTCCGTGTCCAGCGCCAGGGGGGGCAGCAGGGGCAAGGCTCCCATTTCCCAGGCACGCTCCAGGACTTTGGGATCGACATAGCGGGTGGTCCCGCTGGTGTTCCCGTGCAGGATCCGGACGCGGCCGTCCTCCACGGAGCGCAGGGATTCCTTGCGGGTGCCGCGGACGGACTGGACGACCTGCGGGTGAAGGATCGCGGCCGCCTGGTTCCTGGCGAAGATCTCGCAGGCCAGGGCGGCGGAAACAGACAGGGCCGCGCTGACGAAAAGGTCCCGTTCGGTTTCGCCCAGGAAACGGCTGCGGTAGCCGGAAGGGCTGGTGACGTAGCGGGGCTGCATCCCGCAGGCGGCGGAGAGGGTGTCCATGATGCCGCTGGCCCCGTGCACGAGGGCCCAGCGCTCGCCCCGTGCGGTCCTGTCGCACAGGTCGTCCAGCAGGGGGCGAGGGTCGTTTCCAAGGGCACCCCCGATTTTGACGATTCCCGTAAAGCGCATTCCGATCGTCTCCTTTCTTTTTCAGGCCGGGTAGACCGGCCGCATCTCCAGCCCCGTTGCTTCGGGGCATCCGAGGAGAAGGTTGGCCGCCTGGACCGCGGTGCCGGAGGCTCCCTTCAGAAGGTTGTCGATGGCGCACACGGCGGTGAGGCGCCGTCCGTCCGGGTGAAGGGCAAAGCCCACCAGGGCGCGGTTGGAGCCCAGAACGAGCCGCGGGTCCGGAAGCCGCAGGTGCGTAGGACGGGCCGGGCAGACGAAGACGAACGGCTCGTCAGCGTAGGCGCCCCGGTACAATTTCCACAGGTCCGCCTCCCGCAGAGGGGGCACCAGGGTGACGGAAGCGACGGCCTGTACGCCCCGGACGCTTTCCACGGCAGTCACGCCCAGCGTCAGCCGTTCCTCGGGAAGGCCGGTTTCCTGGGAAAGCTCCGCCAGGTGTCGGTGGGCAAACGGCTCGAACATCCGGATGGACCGGCTTCGGTAGGGGTGATGGCTTCCCTCGGTGACCCGGCTCCCCCCCTCGGAGGATCCCACGCGGGCCTCCACGCGGGCCTCCTCGACGACCCCCGCCTGGGCCAGGGGCCAGAGGGCCAGGATGGCGGCGGTGGCGTTGCACCCGACGCCGGAAACAAGGCGGGCGCTCCGGATTTCGTCCCGGTGCAGTTCCGGGAGGCCGTAGACCGCCTCCTCCAGCAGGGCCGGGTCCGGGTGAGGGGCTCCGTACCAGCGCTCGTGCCGGTCCAGGTCGTGCAGGCGGACGTCGGCTGAAAGATCCACCACCTTGATCCCCCGGTCCAGCCAGTTTCGGATCACCGGGGCCGATGAACCGTGGGGCAGGGCCAGGAAAACGAGCTCGGGCTCGAGTTCGCCGGCCTGTTCGGGAGAGATGAAGAGGGTGTCCGGATAATCGGGTCTCAGGTGCGGGTGGACGGCTGCAACGGGAGTCCCGGCCTTTCCCCTGGAGACCACGCCCGCCACCTTCATGCCGGGGTGCCCCGCAAGAATCCTCAACAGTTCTCCGCCTGCCATTCCGCTGCCTCCGACAACCACTACGGGGTGCCTTTGCATGGGTTCTTTCCTCCGTTTCCTGGGATAAAAAAGGGCCCGCGGTCTTCTTCCGCGGGCCTCGGGGCTTGTTCGATTCAAGCCGCTTCGGGGTTCAACTCCCCGAACTCGAGGGCCCGCATGAGGCTGCGTTTCGCTTGGCGCCGCGTTTTTCGCCGCGCTTTTCTTCCTTCATCTTTCTGGCGCAGGCTTCGACGACCGCCCCAGCGATGTCGACGCCCGTGGGTGCGCTGGAGTTCCGGAACTCGGCTCCGTCGTTGACTTCGTTCACGAGCCAGCCGGTCTTCGTCAGGAAGAGGTCCACCGCGATGAAGTCCCCGCCGACGGCGGCGTGAACCCGCTCCAAAAGCTTGGCCAGCTCAGCGTCCACAGGCTGGTTTTCCGCCCTGCCTCCCCTGGCGGTGTTGGTGATCCAGTGGTCGCTGGTACGCCGGATCGCGCAGAGAGGACGTCCTTCGACCACGAAGGCCCGGACGTCGAACCCGCCTTTCTCGACGTAGGACTGGATGTAATAGACCTGGTGGGCGGGTCCCAGGTGAGCCTTGTGCTCCACGATCGCCTCGGCGGTTTCCCGGTTGGAGGCCAGGGCGAGCAGGCGCCCCCAGCTGCCGGTGACGGGCTTGAAGACAACGGGATACCCCAGCTGCTCGGCCGCTTCCAATGCCGCTTCCTCGGAAAAGGCCGCGCGAAAGGCCGGCTGGGGGATGCCGGCGGCAGCCAGGGCAGCGCTGGTGGCCAGCTTGTCCCCGCAAAGCTCCATGACCGAACTCGGGTTCACGACCGTGGCTCCCCCGGCTTCGAGCATCCGGGCGACCGAGAGGTTCTGCAAATGGCCGATGCAGCGGGCGAGGAACACGTCCGTGTCATGGGACCCGATGCTCCAGGGCTCGGTCCGGATGTCCTCCAGGCTGCAGGGAATCCCCCTCGACTCGGCAGCGGCGAACAGCTGCTTTTCCTCTGCCCGGAGCCTGGAGTAAAGGATGCGGAGCCTACTCACCCCAGTCCTCCTGCACCTGCGGGGCTTCCTCGGCCCGGGCCGGGTCAAGGGCCACCACTTCCAGCTCCGTCCCGCAATCGCCGCAGACCAGGATCTCTCCGAGGCTGCAGTTCTCCGGGAGCGCCACCGCTGCTTCACACACCACGCACGTCACTGTTCCTGCCATTTCAAACTCCTCCTTCGAGTGGGATAAAAAACAGGACCCGCCCCTCCACATCGTGAAGGGACGAGTCCTGTGCTAGACCCGCGGTACCACCCAACTTGGACGCGTCCCCCGACCGGGGGGCGGTCCCGCTCTCGGACAGGTAACGGCTGTCCGTTCCCGGGCAACCTACTACGGGAAGGTTCCCTTTCGGCGCCTGCTCTTCGAGCCTTGGGCCTTTCGGCAGCCCGGCACCCCTCTCATCCGGTGGAGGTCCCTCGCTGTAGGGCTGTTGCCCCGTCAGGCCACTCGCGTCATCGCATTTGTTCAAGATTTCGATTGGAAAAGTGGTCCGTACCAGATCGCTCATCGCGAATTGAAATGGAGTTTAGACGGCAGGGCCCGACTTGTCAATCCCTGGGGATGAAATTCCAGGCGTATTTCAGAAGCATGCCGGCCAGGTCCAACCCCGTGGCTTCCACCGAGCCGTGAAACTCCGGCTGGCCGTTGACCTCGTTCACGAGCCAGCCGCAAGAAGTTTCGAACAGGTCGACCGCCAGGAAATCCCCGCCGACGGCCCTCGCCACGCTCCGAAGCAGGTCGGCCAGGGGGGAGGGAATCTCGCAGGGTTCCGGCGACCCTCCCCTGGCCGTGTTCGTGATCCAGTGAGAGCTCCGGCGCCGCATCAGGGAAACGGGCTGGCCGCCCAGGAGGATCGCCCGGAGATCGGAACCGGGTTTTTCCACGTATTTCTGGATGAAGAACACGGAGTGAGCGGCCCCCATCGCCGCCTTGTGGAAAGCGACCGCCTCCGCGCCGGGGCGATCGGAGACCTTCGCCAGGAGGCGGCCCCAGCTGCCGCAGGCCGGTTTGAAAACCACCGGGTATCCCAGCTCTTCCGCCGCTTCAACGGCGGCTTCCGGCGAGGCGGCCACGGCGTATTCCGGCTGCGGGATCCCGGCTGCCTCCAGGCGGGCGGCCGTAGCGATCTTGTCCCCGCAAAGGGTCATGACGGAAGAGGAGTTGATCGTCTTCACGCCCCGCGATTCCAGGAGGCGGGCAACCGCAAGGTTATGGGTCTGTCCCACGCAGCGGCAGACCGCGACGTCCCTGGCGGCCGCGTCAAAATCCCGCGGCCAGAAGAGGCTGGCGACATCGCGGAAATCCACCGGAAGTCCCAGTCTTTCCGCCGCCGATGCAAGCATCTTCTCCTCCTGCCGCAAACGGCTGTAGGGAATCAAGAGCCTCGGTGCGCGGATCGGGGTCGCGGACTTCATCGGGTCAAACCTCCTCGGAGTCGGGTTCGTTCAGGACTCCGGGATCATAAACCAGAGTTTATTCTATGTCAAATACTAAAACTAAATATTCTTTTTGTTCACTTGCAAGGCCAGGAACAAACCGGCCCCTTCGCCCGGTTCATTCCCAGCGTGGGGTTAGCGGATGGCGTGGGGAAGGGGAAGGTCCAGCAGGGTCAAAAGCCCGGGGCGGGCCTTCAGGACGAGGGGGATGGAGTTGACGGCCAGGGCGATGGTTCCGGTGCCGCCGGGGATTTCCGGCCGGATCTCGAGCCGGATGTCGGGCGTTCCGAAGAGCTCGACCGTGTCGCCCGTGGCGACGCCTTCGAGGTGCGGGTGAATCTGCTGCGGGTGGATGAGTTCCACGACGGGTTCGCCTTTTCGGTAGCCGATGCCGGTCTGGCTGCATCCGGCCACCTGTCCGGGGTTGACGACGATTCCCTTTTCCTCCCGCCGGACCGAGGAAACGATCGGTTCTTTGAATTGCTCGATACGGTCGACGCCGAGCCCGAGCGCATCCGAAATCATGGCGATGGACTGGAGGAAGCCCACGTGGCCTTCAAGGGAGCCTTCCTCCACCTTCCGGGCGAATTCTTCGGCGGTGAGCCCGACTCCCTGTTCCCGCAGGACCGTCGGGCCGAAGGGCGAGAGGTCGTTGACGCGGGTTACGCGGATCCGCTTCACGTCCGTACAGGCCGCGGAAAGAACGACGGGAAGCAAATCCATGACGAAACCGGGATTGATCCCCGTTCCGAGCACGGCAACCCCCTTCTCTTTCGCTGCCTTGTCCATTTCCGCGCAAAGGCCCGGCTCAGCCTTCCAGGGATAGGCCATCTCCTCGGCCGTGGTGATGACGGGCAACCCCCGGTCGAGGACGGCCATGACCTGCTGAAAGACGTCTTTCACCCGCGAGGCGGTGGCCACGATGAAGAGGTCCGGTTCCGAATTCGGCAGTTCTTCCAACGAGCAGGAAACGGGGACGTTTTCCTGTTCGGGAACCCCGGTGAAATCGGAGAGGGGCAGGCCGACCTTCCGGGGGTCGGCCTCGATGGCTCCGACGACCTGCATTTCCGCTTTCTGCCCGATTACCCGGGCGATGCCGCTTCCCATGGCGCCTACTCCCCAAAGGACGATTTTCGTGGGCTTCATTTCCTGGCCTCCTCCAGCCGTTGGGCTCCGGTCTGACCCCGCCGCGGGGTGGGGGTCTTGGTGTAGGATAGCCAAAGAAAGCGGGAAGCGCCAGCAGGGAGGTTTTTCGATGAACGAGGTCCATATCGGGCGGATCGCCGGTGAACTGGGGGTCAGGCCCGGGCAGGTCAAGGCGGCGGCGGAACTGCTCCAGGACGGGGGAACCGTTCCTTTCATTGCCCGGTACCGAAAGGAAGCCACCGGGGCCCTGGACGAGGTGCAGGTCGCACGGGTGCGGGACCGGCTGGAACAGCTGGCGGAGCTGGATAAACGCCGCGAGGCGGTGATGAGGTCGCTGGACGAGCGCGGCCTGTTGACCGAAGAGCTGAAGAACGCCCTGGAAGCGGCAGAAACGTTGACGCGCGTCGAAGACCTGTACCTTCCCTTCCGCCCGAAGCGCCGGACCCGGGCCTTGATCGCCGCGGAACGCGGCCTGGAACCCCTGGCCGACCTGCTGATGGCTTCCGCGGCGGGAAAGGCCGACTGCCCCGATCCTTTGGCAGCCGCCGAGGCTTTCGCGGACCCGGAAAAGGGAGTGCCCGACGCAGAAGCGGCCCTGGCCGGTGCCAGGGATATCGTGGCGGAACGGATCTCGGAAGATCCTTCAGCCCGGCACGCCCTGAGGAAGCTTTTTGTCCGGAAGGGGGTGTTTTCCAGCCGGGTGGTGAAGGGAAAGGAGGAAGAAGGGGCCAAGTATCGCGACTATTTCGACTGGAAGGAGCCCGCCGTGAAGGCCCCCTCCCACCGGATCCTCGCGGCCTTCCGCGGAGAGGCGGAAGGATTTCTCGCGCTTTCGTTTGTCCCCCCCGAGGCGGACGCGTTGTCTACGCTCGAGGAGCTTTTCGTCAAAGGCGAATCCCCTGCCGCCGAGCAGGTGAAAGCGGCGCTGAAAGACGGGTACGCCCGCCTGGCCGGGCCGTCGATGGAGACGGAGCTTCGGGCGGTCCTGAAAAAAAAGGCCGACGAGGCGGCCGTGGCGGTGTTCGCCCGGAACGTCCGGGAGGTCCTGATGGAACCTCCGCTGGGGCAGAAGGCGGTGCTGGCGGTGGATCCCGGGTTCCGGACCGGCTGCAAGCTCGCCGTGCTGGACCCGCAGGGAGCCCTGCTGGAAACGGCCGTGATTTACCCCCTTCGAGGAAAGAACGACCTGGAGAACGCGGCCAAAACGGTGACGGAACTGCTTGCCCGGCACCCGGTGGAAGCCGTGGCGGTGGGCAACGGCACGGGCGGCCGCGAAACGGAGGCCTTCTTTCGGAGCCTGGATCTTCCCGGGAAGCCCCTTGTCGTGCTGGTGAACGAGAGCGGGGCCTCGGTCTACTCGGCCTCCGAGGCGGCCCGCGAGGAGTTCCCCGACCAGGACCTGACCGTCAGGGGGGCGGTTTCGATCGGCCGCCGGCTGCAGGATCCCCTGGCGGAGCTGGTGAAGATCGACCCGAAATCCATCGGGGTGGGACAGTACCAGCACGACGTGGACCAGAAACTGTTGAAGAGCGCCCTGGATGACGTGGTGAGCTCGTGCGTGAACAGCGTGGGCGTCGAGGTGAATACCGCCAGCCGGCAGCTGTTGACCGCGGTTTCGGGGATCGGCCCGGCGCTGGCGGCATCCATCGTCGCCTACCGGCAGGAGCACGGGCCCTTCGCCAACCGGGCCGAACTGAAAAAGGTCCCCAGGCTGGGGCCGAAAGCCTTCCAGCAGGCGGCGGGGTTCCTGCGGGTCCGGGGAGGAAACGAACCTTTGGACGCCAGCGCCGTCCACCCGGAATCCTACGGGGTCGTGAGGGCGATGGCGAAAGACCTGGGCTGCACCGTTGCCGACCTGATGGCCGATGCGAACCTGAGGAGGCGGATCGATCCGAAACGGTACCTGGACGGCCTGACCGGGGAATTCACGCTGAAAGACATCCTCGAGGAACTGGAAAAGCCGGGGCGGGATCCGCGGCAGACGTTTGATCCCGTTTCGTTTTCGCCGGAAGTCAGGACGATCGGGGATCTTCGGGTGGGCATGGAACTGGCCGGGATCGTGACCAACGTGACGGCCTTCGGGGCTTTCGTGGACATCGGGGTCCACCAGGACGGGCTCGTCCACGTGAGCGAAATGGCCCGAGGCTACGTGAAAAACCCGGCCGAGGTCGTCCGGCCGGGTCAGAGGGTCCGCGTTCGGGTCATCGCCATCGACGAGTCCAGGAAACGCATCGGGCTTTCGATGAAGGAGCTTTCTAGTCCAGGATGATCCCGGCGATTTTCCCCCGGGCCTTTTCGCATTCCACGGCGAATTCCTGGGGTTTCGAGGTCCAGAAGGACTTGCGGGTGGACCACTCCCTTCGGAAGTTCCGCAGCCAGTCGTTCCGGAAGTAGCGTTCGATGGGATCCAGGGCCGATGGCGAAGAGGAAGAGAAGACGAACCCTTCGGTCACGTCCTTCAGGTGGAGAATCCAGGGACGCACGGGGACAAACGGTTCTCCGGGATTTCCCGTCTTCTTCCACAGCGTGACCGCTTCGCTGGACAGCGTCATGCAGTTTGCGACGATGTATTCCGGGTCGCAGAAGAAAACCTCGGCCTCGATCTTCTCCTGGGGGCTTAAGAGCAATTGCAGGGAAAGGGTGTGCTCCTCGAAAGGGAGGCCCGTCAAGACATCTCTTTCCACTGAAAGGTCCAATCGCATTCGCTCCTTTCGGGGGGAAGTCAATATGAAGATCCTGGAATGGGGCCAAGAATAAAATTATTATACCGAAATGTTTTATTAACGCAAGGCAAAAGCGCCTAAAAGATTGGTTTTTTAAATATAACAATTTTAGATTGTAAGTCTCCTCGTTCAAAAAAACCGGGATGTGAAACTTTTTGAAGGTGCCTTCTGTTCTTTGCCCCATCATCAAAAGGGAAAGGGGAAAAATCCGTGGAAACCCAAGGGATTTTTCGTGTGTACAGGATTAGGGTTCTTCGGGCGCTGGCCGTCGCCTTTGTGCTGCTCCTGGCAGCGGTTTGGCCCGTTTCGGGGGCGGGGGCGGAACCGCGCGTTCCCGTCAAACCGGAGATCCTGGTATGGGATCACGTCCGTTCAATCCCCCCGGACCTTTTAGCCGATCCGCCCCACTTTGCCGTGACCGTCCTCAGCCCGACGTGGTTTTCCCTGGGAGGGCAGGACGGCTTGGTGGTCTCGAAGGCGGACCCGGCCTACGTCCGCGAGGCGAAAAAACGGAAGGTGAAGGTCGAGCCTCTTTTTTCCAACGGGTTTGATCCGGAGAGGACCCGGGCATTTCTCCTGGACGCTACCGCCAGGGCCCGTTCGATCGCGCAGATTTTGGCCTTCTGCAAGAACCTGGGGCTTTACGGGATCAACGTCGATTTCGAAAACGTGTTCGACGAGGACCGCGACCGCCTGACCGCCTACGTGGAAGAACTTGCCCGTGCCCTCCGCGGGAAAGGGCTGAGGATCTCGGTGGACGTGACGGTCGTTTCCGACAAGCCGAACTGGTCGGCCTGTTACGATCGCGTGGCCCTGGGCAGGATCGCCGACGCGGTGGTCCTGATGGCCTACGACGAGCACTGGAGGAACGGCCCGGAGAGCGGGCCCGTGGCTTCGATCGGATGGGTGGAGAGGTCGGTTGCCGAGCTGGCGGCGCTGGTTCCGCCGGGAAAAATCTGGCTGGGCATTCCCCTCTACACGCGGGAATGGGAAGAAAGCCTGGCGGATGGGGCCTGGAAAAAAACGGGAGCCCGGGCCCTTTCGATGGCGGAGGCGGAGGCCCGTCTCGCGGCAAACGGCGCGGTCCCGTCCTGGGACGGGGATGCCGGGCTTTATTACGGGGAATACCGGAAGAACGGCAGGCGATACCGGATCTGGCTGGAGGAGGAGCGTTCCCTGGCACTCAAGGTTGCTCTCGTGGAGCGGTACGGCCTGGGAGGAGTCGCGGCCTGGAGGCGCGGCTTTGAAAAGCCCGAAGCCTGGAGGGTGCTGGAAGATCTCAGGAAGGGGCCGAAACCGGTTCGCATGGGGGAGGTAAAGCAATAGCGCGGGGAGCCGGGAACGACCGGCCCCTCGCGCTATCGGGCTTTTCAGGCTTCCCAGGCTTCGCCGCAGCGGTCCAGGATTTTCTGCCAGTCGGCGTCGACGTCGGCCTGGATTTCCTCCAGCAGGGCCTTGGACCCCTCGCCCTTGAAGAGGTGGCGGAAACGCCCCTGGGGCTTCAGGAATGTAATGCTCCCCTGAAAACAAGCCACTAATGCCGCTTGTTTTAGCCGAAATTGCTTCGGGGAAAGGTACCCAAGAGACTGGTGCGGCCTTTCCTCGTTGTACCAGTGGATCCAGCGGCTGATTTCCCGCCTGGCTTCCTCGAAGGAACGAAAATTAAGCAACCAGACACACTCTTCCTTTAAGCTCCTGAAAAATCTTTCGATCATCCCGTTCTGTTCCGGCGTGTACGGTGTCACGAATTCCTGCGGCAATCCATAATCACCACACATCTCCCGGAATCTCCGGCTTTGGAAAACAAGCCCGTTGTCGCTCCTAATCACCGGCTTGTCCTGCGCGCTCCTCAAGGTCCCCAAACGATTCAGACAAGCTTTCTCCAACGCTTCCTCGGTTTCCTTCGCCCTACCCCCGAAGGGCAAATTGAGGTACTCCCCATTCAAACCCCACACAGCTACTGTCATGGCAATCCAACACCGCCACCAGGTGCCCCCATCCGTCTTTTCCGCAGGGAATATGGGTGATATCAATTGCCCATCTCTGGTTGATTTTTTCCGCAACACTACGCCAACCCTTGACCCGTAGCTTCGGCACCTTCGTCCGGTTATGCACCAACCACCGATTTACCTTAAGTATCCGGTAGACCGTCTTGCGGTTTACAACCATTCCTTCCCGTTCTTTCAAAATCGCCCAAATCCGTCTGTACCCGAAGGTTGGATATTCCTGGATCAACTGCCTAATCTTTTAGTCAGCTCAGTCAGCCTTGGTTTCACCGCCGGAAACCCTCGAAAATCGGCCCTATCCCTCTTCCTTCCGGGCTGACATAAACTCCGAGATACCGCCAAGCACCTGACAGATCCTGTGTTCCGAGGCTTCCGGAATCGCTTATCTCAATCCTTAATCGCTGGACATCTTCCCGTGGAAAGGGCGGTAGGGTTTCATTGCCTCCTGCATGATCTCGATTTCAAGCGCCATGCGCCCTACCTTCCGCTCCAAACGCCTGATCAGTTCGTCCTTCTGTCCCTCTTCATCCCGGGGCCGGCTTTTCAATGCGTTCTCCGCACCTGTAAGAAAGCGCTCCTTCCACCGTTCCACCTCGGAAACCGTAAGACCGTGGGCTCTGGCCGCTTCCGCCATCGTCGTATTCCCCTTCAGGATTTCAAGTATCAAGGCTACACGACTCTTTGCCGTCCAACGCTGCACTTCATCCTGCCGTCCTTCCGTGTCTTGCATCCCAAACACCCCTTTCGGTCATCCCTCCAGGATGTCTTATTTGTGGCTTGTTGGATATGGGGAGCAGTATACGTGGGGGCATAGGGATTTCCTGATTCCTTTAGTCGTTGGTATAATGAAGTCACGGCGGGTTAACTCTTTTTTTACTTTGTGTTGGTTGTTGGTGTGGCACCAGTATAAAGGAGAGGTACCCGCCCTTTCCTCCATTATCTCTTTTACTTTATCAAAGTAGACGGAACGAAATATAGGCTCATTTACAAACGATGCGCGATATAATATTGTTGAGTCAGGAAACACTCAATGATAATCTTAGGCAAACGAACATCAGGAAAAGACGCTTATCAGGGCCTGACGTCGAGTTGGACGGGATTTTGCGGGGCAAAGAAGCGGAAGCGAAAGTGCCCTTTGAGCGGCTGCCGGCGCAGCGCCCGCACGATAACGAGCGATACTCGCCCCGAGTGCGGACCCCCGCATAACCGCAAGGACAGGGGGGAAAAAAGATGCGGAAAAAACGGTTGGTTGTCTTGGGTTTATTATTGTGCGGCCTGGCCTTAATGCCGCCGGGATCGGCGGCGGGGATGAGTTTCGGGAATGCTGCGGGCGGCGATACCGGGGCCACCGGAAATACGGGAGGAACCGATATGGAGAAAAAGGACGGATTATACACAGACCGGGCGCCAAGTCTTGAAGTCGAGCCGCTGACCGCTCTTTCCGGCGAGCCGTGGCGGATCAAAGTGACCGGGGTTGTTCCCGGCGCGCCGGTAAGGCTTGTGGCCGAGCAGGAGGACGGTTACGGGGTCAAGTGGGAATCAAGCGCCGTCTTCAACGCCGATTATGAGGGGGTTGTGGACCCCGCCGTTCAGGCTCCTGTTTCCGGCACCTACCAAGGGGTAGACCCGGCGGGCCTGTTCTGGTCGATGCGCCCGGTCTCCGGTGTATCGGCGGGAGCGTTCGGAAAAAGTCTCGCGCCGCAGAAGATTACAATTTCCGTGGAGGCTGACGGCGGGAGAATCCTTTCGCGGACGGTGGAGAGGCTTCTCTTGCTCCCTAGGGTGAAGAGATTGGAGGTGCGTGAACCGGGGGTTGTAGGTACGTTTTTCCTGCCCCCCGGCGCGGGCAAGCGGCCGGCGATCATCGTCTTGAGCGGCTCGGAGGGCGGGGTGTACGAGCCGACCGCGGCGATATACGCCTCGCACGGCTATGTTACGCTTGCGCTTGCCTATTTCGGCATGGAAGGGCTGCCGTCCTCCCTTGCGAACATACCGGTGGAGACGGTGGAGCGGGCGATAAGTTGGCTGGAGGCCCAGCCGCGGGTGAACAAAGACGCCATCGGCGTGTGGGGCGCGTCCAAGGGAGCGGAACTGGCCCTGCTGGCGGCTTCTTATTACCCGCAGATCAAGGCGGTGGTGGCCAAGTCGCCGAGCGCGGTGGTGTTCGAAGGGACCGGCGCGGACATGGGGAGAAATCACAAATCCTCCTGGACTTTAAACGGTGAGCCTTTGCCCTTCGTGCCTATTGTCTTCAACAAGGAGCTTTCTGACAGCTTTTTTGCGGCGATGGCCAAGAAACAGCCGTGGCCGACCGCGCCCATGTATGAATACGCGCTCCAGAACAAGGAGGCCGTGGAAAAGGCCGCCATAAAGGTGGAGAAGATAAACGGACCAGTTCTGCTGGTTTCCGGTGGCCAGGACGGGGTGTGGCCGGCCGGCAGGATGGCGGAAATGATTATGAAAAGGCTGGAAGAGAAAGGGCACCCGTTCCCGGACGTGCACCTCCATTACGAAGCCGCCGGCCACCAGATAAGCACGCCATATTCGCCCACCACGGTCAACTGGCTGACGCTGCCGGGGAATTTTGTTGAAGACCTGGGCGGCACGCCGGCGGGAAACGCTGCGGCAGCCATGGATTCGTGGAACAAGATACTAACTTTTCTGCGGACGCATCTCGGGGAGTAAAAAGGGCAGGCGCTCAAAAAACATTTGACCGTCAAACGTTTCTAGCAAAAATTAAAAGTATTGTACTGCATTTTATACTACAACTTTGAGCATACTCAAAGTCATAGGTATACGAATATTTTTAGCTAAAACTCAGCCCATATAACATTGAGTATATGCTGCGATTTTTTTGAGAGATGCTGAGAGCCTGTACGCCGGTTTGGCGGAAGCAAAACAAAAGGGAGTAACTTTATGGGAGAATGAACCAAAGGAGCTGCCCCGCAGTAGGAAGCAGCTCCTTTGGTTTTTTTAAAGTTTTCGGCTGGAAATTGCCTGGCGGACTTTATTCATGTTTTCGATAAAAGTGGCTCTCCTCCGATAACGGATAAAGTACGATATTTTTCGCACATTTGAGTTTAAGAAATAGGCAGCAGCCCCGAGGTAGGGGTAAAGTTTGGTTTGCGAGAGCCAAACAAAAAACCCACTCGACCAGGAGGCTGCGCAGATGAACGATAGCAGGAAGCTGGAATGCCAAAGGGGAAGCCGGAACTCATCCGGATCGACGAGGGAGAGATCAGGAACCACCTGGACCAAATTGTTCGGGGAACCGTGGAAGAAACGCTCAACGCCCTTTCGGAAGCCCAAGCGGACGCCATCTGCAGGGCAAGCCGGTACGAAAGGTCTCCGGAAAGGGCGGATACCCGGGCCGGCCACTACGACCGGAAACTCCAGACCAGGGTTGGGGAAGTGACCCTGAAGATGCCGAAGTTGAGGACATTGCCCTTTGAAACGGCCATCATCGAGCGGTATCGGAGACGGGAAAGCTCGGTGGAAGAGGCCATGATGGAGATGTACCTGGCGGGTGTCTTCGTCAGGAGGGTGGAGGACATCACCGAGGCCCTGTGGGGAACGAAAGTGAGCCCCTCCACCGTGAGCGAGATGAACCGGAAGATCTACGGGCACATAGAAACCTGGAGGAACCGGCCGCTTGCCGGAGACCACCTCTACGTCTACCTGGACGGGATCTGGCTGAAGCGCAGCTGGGGAGGGCAGGTAGAGAACGTTTTTGTCCTGGTGGCCATCGGGGGGTGGACGAGCAGGGGTACCGGAAGGTGCTGGGAGTGAGCGAGGGATCGAAAGAAGACCGGGAAAGCTGGAGAAACTTCCTTAGGCATCTGAAGGAACGGGGACTGAAAGGAACCCGACTGTTCATCTCGGACAGGTGCCTGGGGCTTCTCGAAGCCCTTGGAGAGGTCTACCCGGACTCGAAGTGGCAGAGGTGCGTGGTTCATTTTTACCGGAACGTTTTCACCGCCGTCCCGAAAGGGAAGACGCGCCTGGTGGCGGCCATGCTGAAGGCCGTTCACGGATCAGAGGACCTCATGTCCGCCAGAAAGAAAGCCGCGGAAGTAGTGGAAAAGCTGAAGGAGATGAAGCTGGGCAAGGCGGCGGAGATCGTGGAAAGAGGAGCCGAGGAGACCTTCAGCTATTCCGTATTCCCTATGGAGCACTGGCGGCTGCTGAGGACAAACAACCCTCTGGAACGAATCAACCGGGAGATCCGGCGGAGGACCCGGGTGGTGGGGAACTTCCCGGACGGGCAATCGGCGCTGATGCTGGTTGCGGCAAGGCTGAGGCACATCGCCTCCACGAAGTGGGGAGCCCGGGCCTACATGGACATGGGACATCTTTATGCCATGGAGCGGGAAAAGGAGGAAAAGCCCCTTGAGCTGCCGATGAGCGTCTAGCCAAAGAAGATTGGACCACCCTGCTTGAGGGGTTGTCTGCCCCAGAACCTGAACGAAAGTGCGAAAAATACTGGAAACTACCTTCCCTTTCTTTTCGTTTCGGTCTTGTATGGGATGTTAACAACGTGGGCCCTTCACAGAGGAAAACTCACATTACCCTCTCTGGTAGAAAGTCTTTACAATCCCATCGCCATTCCCCTTTTGTTGATCCTCGCTCCGATTTACGGAGCCCTTTCCCTTCCCCTCACGCTTAGCCTCAGTTGGACCGTGCGCCTGGAAATCATGCTTTTCGCCATGAAGGGAATTCCATGGAAATGGAAGGAGGTCCCGTGGCAGTCGCTTGGCCGGGTCGGCAAAAATGCCCTGCTTTGCATTGGAATGATTGCAGCTGGGACTCTCTACCAGATCACGGATCGGTTCTTCGCCTCACTGCTTCAGGTCGGTACGGTGGCTGCCCTCGGTTACGCCGGGTTTGTCTACGTCCTGCCCTTGTCCCTCGTAGAAAACCCGCTTCAGATTTTTCTGGCAAGAGCAAGCCGTGCCGCGGTGGAAACTCCGGAGGGAATTCCTTATGCAGTGGAGAGGATGGTGCGGGTGGCATTTTACTACTTTTTCCCCCTTGGGCTTGGCATTGCGGCGATGGCTCGCCCCTTGATCCGCCTGGCCTTCGGTTACGGAGCCTTCACGGATGGGGCTGTGGTCCTGTCCGGGCAATGTCTGTCGGCCTACGCGGTTTCACTTGCCTTTGCCCTGGCGGGAGCGGTGCTGTGGAGGTATGCCCAGTCGCGCGGAAAGTTGAGGGAAGTCATGCTCGTCGGGTACGTGACCGTGCTGCTCAACGTCTTATTTGACTGGCTTTTCTCCAAGCTGTGGGGGGCTCCCGGGATCGCTTTGGCCACGAGCCTGGTCACGGTCATCAGCCTCTTTGTAAACGTGAGATTCCTTCTGCTTGCGGGAGCGGTGAGACGTCTTGCGGGGCTCACCCTCCGCCTGCTGCCGTGGAGCCTTGCCTGGGGGCTCCCGGTGTATTGGCTGGCAAAAATCTCAACTATGGGTGCGTTGGCCGCCGGGGGGGTGGCAGTCCTGGCCAACTGGTTCCTGCTTGAGCGCCTGCCGATTTTTGCCGATGTACCGCCGGAATGGATGCCAAGGTATTTGGTCAGGGAAGTTTTCGCGGGTATGAAAAGACAACTCTGATTGCCCTGAGTCGTGTTAAAATCAATTTAAAGCAATATCACATCGCAACCGGGAGGTGAGCCTCATGCTCAAGGACTTCAAGACCTTCATCCTGCGGGGCAACATGATGGACCTGGCGATCGGGATCATCCTGGGCGGGGCGTTCGGCGCCGTCATCAAGTCCCTGGTGGAGGACATCCTGATGCCGCCCATCGGCCTGGCCCTGGGGAACACCGATTTCACGGGGCTTTTTGTCGCCCTTAAGGAAGGGACGACCGCAGGCCCCTACGCTTCACTTGCCGCTGCGAAGGCGGCCGGCGCCGTCACCCTGAACTATGGGCTCTTCTTGACGGCGATCGTCAATTTCCTGATCATCGGGTTCTGCATTTTCCTGATCGTCCGCTGGCTGAACAAGCTCATGCCGAAGCCGGCCCCGGCTCCGGCGCCTGCCATTAAGGACTGCCCCTTCTGCCTGTCGAGCATCCCGGCAGGGGCAAAGCGCTGCCCGCACTGCACGTCCGAGCTTTAACCGCGGAAAAACCTCCTTCCCGCAAATCGTGATGTGGTCCGTCCCGGGGGTTCCTGTCAAAGGAACCCCCTTCACAATGTGTACAACCCCCTGCCTGTAGCTGTATAATCCGGACATATCCGTCATGAACGGGTAAAAAGTAAACCTATCCAAAACTTTACAGAAGGAGCGTGCGTTTTCATGTTAACAGACCTGCTGACCGCCCTGGCCGTCGTCATCAACGGCATTCCGCAGGGCATCCTGGCCCTGAGCTTCGGCTTCGCGGCCCTCCCCACGTCCCTTGCCTTCCTGGCGGGCATCGCCGGTTCCCTGGCCTTCAACTCGGTGGCCACCATCAGCTTCCAGGCCGAAACGATCACGCTGGCCGGGTCCCTCGGCCGGAACATCAAGGAGCGGCTCAGCCTGGTCTTCTGGGGAGGCATCTTCCTGCTCATCCCGTCGGTCCTGGGAATGAACGAGGCGATCGTGGCCTTCATCGGGCCCACCATCGTCACGTCCATGATGGCGGGCGTGGGCATCATGCTGGCCTTTGTGGCGGTGAACCTGTACGCCTCTGAGAAGTTTTCCGGCGCGGTTTCCTTCGTTTCGGCCCTGGCGGTCTGGTTCATCACGAAGGACCTGGCGAAGACGATCATCGTTTCGGTGCTGGCCTCCACGGCGGTCTACAACTACCTGCGCTACGTGGCGAAGAAGGACGTGGACGCTCCGGAGATCCACATGGAAAACGAGCGGTTCCATTTCGGGAACATCGAGTGGTGTTTCTGGCGCAACCGGGCGGTTCTCCTGGGCGCGCTGGGCATCGCCTGCCTGAACATCGGGGCGAACATCTCCTTCGGCAAGATCACGGGCAGCATCGCGAACGTGAATACCAACATCGACCACCTGGCGATCTACTCCAGCGTGGCGGACATCCTGTCGACCCTTTTCGGCGGCGGCCCGGTCGAGGCCATCATCTCCGGAACGGCCACGGCTCCGAATCCCCTGCGTTCCTCGGTGCTGATGATGGGCATCATGGCGGCGATCCTGCTTTTCAGGCTGCTGCCGGTCATCGGACGCTACGTTCACCGGTCCTCGATCGCGGGCTTTCTGTTCATCCTGGGAACGTTCGTGACTTTCGCGACGAACATCCAGGGCGCGATCGCCAGCGCTCCTTCCTTCGCGGGCCCTTACGGCTTTTCGCCCTGGGGGATGGTCATCGGTGCCACCACGCTGGTTTCGGCCCGCTGGAACCCGTTTTACGGGCTGCTGGCCGGCCTGGCCATCAAGCTGATCTTCCATCTCTAGGGAGAACCGGACATGACTGAAAACGGAACGTCTTTCTATGATCTGAAGGTGGCGGGGCTCACCCGGCGCCTGAAGAAGGTGCGGGTGGCAAAGAACCTGGTGATCGCGTCGTTCGTCATGCTGGGGGACACGAAACTCATCGAGGCCTGCGCGGATGCCTTGCTGCCGCTTTTGCCGAAGGACACGATCGACATGCTCGTCTGCCTGGAGGCGAAGGGCATCCCGCTGACCCACGCGCTGGCGGTCCGCCTGGGAGTCGACTACATCACGGTCCGGAAGTCCGTGAAAAGCTATATGGAGAACCCCCTGGTGGTGGAGGTCCAGTCCATCACGACGGCCGGAAAGCAGCTCCTCGTCATGGACGGGGTGGATCGGGCAAAGGTGGAAGGGAAACGGATCTGCGTGGTGGACGACGTGGTTTCCACGGGTGGATCCCTGCGGTCGGTGGAAAAGCTGCTGGCCGAGGCCGGGGCGAAAGTGGTGGCAAAGACCGCGGTGCTGCTCGAGGAAGGCGGCTACGACGGGGCGGACCTGGTCTACCTGGAGAGGCTGCCGGTTTTTCCGGGTTAAGCAGACGGGGCGAAGAATCTTTCAAGGAAGTGCCGAACGGGGGCGCAAGCCCCCTTTTTTCATGGGTTTTCCCGGATCAGGAAGGGCAAGGCGGCGAACAGCGTCAGCCCGAGGAATGCCCCGGCATAGAAAGGGGCCTCCGGGCCGAAGGCCCCATAGATCCATCCCATGAAGAGAGGGCCTACCGTCTGTCCCAGGCGGAGGACCATGCCGTTGAGAGACATGAAGACGGCTCGGTTCTCCTCGGGGGCCAGGTCGGAAAGAAGGGCCTGCGTGGCGGGCAGGTTCATCCCCTGGGCGCACCCATAGAGAATGGTGACCAGCAGCAGGAAGGGCAGGGCAGGCATCAGGGGGACGAGGATGAGGGCCAGGGAAAAAAGGAGGAACGAGGTCCGCAGGAGGTTTCGCTCTCCAAAAAGGGAGGCCAGCCTTCCGGCCTGGGAGGCGGCAGCGGCGTTGGAGATCGACATGGACGATGAGAGAAGGCCGATGGCTAGTGCTCCTGCGCCGAACCGCACCGCCATCAGGAGAGGCAGGTAGGACAGGAAGGCCCCGTAAAGGATGACGAAAGTGGAGGTGCTGGCAAGCAGGATGCCGAGAAGGCGCGGGTCTTTCGCCATGCTCGCGGCCTGCAGAAGATAAAGCTTCAGCGGCAGCCTCGTTTCGGGCCGCGGGGGAAGTTCCAGCAGGAAGAGCGAGGCCAGCCCCACAGGTATAGCCAGGAGGGGCAGGGCGAAGGGGTAGTGCCACCCGAACAGGGCGAGCGTTCCGCCCAGGGCTGGGTAGACAGCGGTTCCGATGCTGAGGATGCTGGCGTTGAAGCCGAGGGCGTCCACCCGGTCGTTTCCCCTGTAAAGGTCACCGATCAGCGTTACGTTCATGGCGCTCAGGGGGGCGGCTCCCATCCCCTGGAGGAAGCGGAGGACCACCAGGGTTTCGAAATCACGGGTAAGGGCACAGGCGCTCCCCGCGAGGGCGAAGAGGAAAAGCCCGGGCACGACGACAGCCTTGCGTCCAAGCCGGTCCGCCGCAACCCCCAGGAATGGCGGCAAAAAGATCCCCGGAAGGGTGAAGGCGGTGACCAGCAGGGCGATCCGGCCCGGGGAAATCCCCAGTTCCTCCGCGAGAGTGGGAAAAAGGGGGGTGATGCTGGCTACACCCATGACGGAGATGAGCGTGATGCCAAACACGACCTGCAGGTTTCGGTCCTGGAGCAGCTGCAGGTTGGGCTTTCGGGGTTTCCCCCGGATGGAAACCGACCGGGTCTTTTTCCAGGCCGATTGGGCCGCTTCCCGGATTCTTTTGTCCAGCGTCATGGAAAAATCTCCTCCCTTGTCTCAGTGTATCAGTTTCTCCTGCTACAATTTCCTGGAAAAGGAGAACCGGAAAGGGGGAAGCGGAAGTGGAGAAGCCGGCGATGAACGATTACCCGATCGAGGGGCTCCTGGCGAAAAGGTGGAGCCCCAGGGCGTTTTCACCGAAGTCAGTGCCCGTGGAGGCTGTGCGAAGCCTGCTGGAAGCGGCGAGGTGGGCCCCGTCGTGCTTCAACGAGCAGCCCTGGAGCTTCATCGTGGCGACGAAGGAGGACCCGGAGGCGTTCGAGGCCCTCCTGGGCTGCCTGAGGGAGGCCAACCGCCTCTGGGCTGGCCGGGCCTCGGTGCTGATGGTGGTCTGTGCCAAGGCAGCCTTCGATCACAACGGAAAGCCCAACCGGCATGCCGGGCACGATGTGGGGCTGGCGGTGGAGAACCTGATGATCCAGGCGGTTGCAATGGGGATGTTCGCCCATGCGATGGCGGGATTCGACGCGGCAAAGGTGAGGGAGACTTTCGGTGTTCCGGAAGGGCACGATCCCCTTGTGGCGATTGCCGTGGGCTATCCCGGGGACCCGGAGGACCTTCCCGGGGACCTGAAAGAGCGCGAGCTGGCCCCCCGGGAGAGGAAGCCCCTGGAGAGCTTCGTGTTCGGGATGTCCTGGGGGAAGCCCTGGAGCGGTCTCCGGCAGGGGTAGGACGAGTGAGTGGAACAACGGTCATGCTGAAGGAGGAGTCTAAATGATCCGCAAGGCGTCGGAACTGACGAAAGTCCGCAGGGAAGCTTTCACCAACGGGGTCGGCGGGGGGTACGCGACTCATGCACTGCCGCCCGGGGAAAAGGTTCCCGGCAGCCGTTTCCAGATGGTCTCCCGGATCGAGCTGGACCCAGGCTCAACCATCGGGCCGCACCTCCACGGGGAGAACGAGGAAATCTACTGCATTCTTTCGGGAGAGGGGATCTACATCGAGGACGGAACGGAGGTCCCGGCAGGGCCCGGGGACGTTTTTATCGCCCTTCAGGGGCATACCCACGGGCTGAAGAACACCGGTCCCGACCCCCTGGTGATGATCGCGGTGATCGCCGCGGACCGCAATCCGCTCTAGAGAAAGAGAAGGAGTCCTGCCAGGCCGGAAAGCAGGAAAAGGGCGGGCGGGTTTTCCCGGAAAAAGCGAAACCGAAGGGCCCCGATGCCCGCGGCGAAGAGAAGGAAGGGGACGATCCCCGAGAAGGCCGTCCGGGCAAGGGGCAAAAAGGCCAGCGTCAGGAGGGCGGCGACGGTGGGCCGGAGGGCGTTGCGGAACCGGTCCATCCGGTTTTTCGAGCCGCGCTGCAGGAGGGCGGCAACGGTGATGACGATCAAAAGCGGCGCAAAGACCACGGAGAGGGTGGCCACCGTGGCGCCGATCAATCCTGCCTTCTGGAAGCCCACGAAGGTGGCGGCGTTGACGGCGATGGGCCCCGGTGTCACCTGGGCCAGGGCGAGGACCTGGCTGAAGCCGTCGAGGGTCAGCCAGCGGTAGTTGTCCACCAGGATGTGCCGGATCAGGGGAAGGGTCGAGATCCCGCCGCCGAAAGCCCCGATTCCCACTTGGGCGAAACCCCAGGCCAGCTTCAGCAGCTCCATCGGTTTTCCCCCGGGAGAACGAGGCGGAGGCCGACTCCGCAGGCCATGGCGGCCAGAGGGTGCAGCCGCGCTACCAGGATGAGGCCGATGACGAGGACGTAGGGCAGGAGGTTGATCCAGCCTGCCTTTCCCGTGAACGTCCGGCGGATTTCCCCGAAGACGAGGGTTGCGACGAGGGCCGATACGGCACAGAGCACGCCCTTGAAAAAGGCGGAAAGCGCGGCGGAGTCCCTGTGGGCCAGCACGATTCCGGAAAGCAGGAGGATGGCGGAAAAGGGGGGAAGCAGGACTCCCGCGACCGAGGCGACCGCCCCGGAAAGCCCGGCAATCTTCCGTCCCGCCAGCCATGCGGTACTGGTCGCGATGGGCCCGGGCATGGAAGTCGCCAGGGCAGCGACCTCGCCCATCTCTTCTTCGGGGAAGCTGCGCTTGGTAAGCTCGGTTTTCGCCATGGCGAGGATGGCGATCCCGCCGCCGAAGGTGACGGCGCTGATCTTGAAGAATGTGAAAAAAAGCTGGAGTGGAGTCAACGGAATTCGGTCCCTTTCATGAAGGATCCGTTCCATTTTACCTGTTTTCCCCGGCATGGGCACCCTTCCGTTGAGCTAGTTGCAAATGATTCGCATATAAAGTATGATTCCTTCCATGCAAACCGTATGCCAGGCTGTCAGCATCCTGAAATCGATCGGTGTCCGGGCCACCCCGGCAAGAGTGCTCATGCTGGAGGTACTGCACTCCGGCAGCCGGCTTTTCACGGCACAGGAACTCCATGCGGACCTGCCCGCGGGGACGGCCGATCTTGCCACGGTCTACCGTTTCCTCGCGCTCCTTGTCCGGAAAAACCTTGCCCGGGAGATCACCGGGACGGACGGAGTGCTCTATTACGAGATGGCGTGCGTCCACAACCCCTCTCACCCGCACTTCGAGTGCAGAACCTGCGGGCGGATCTACTGCCTGCCCGAGTCCCTGGCGGAGCAATGGAAGCCGTTCCCGTGCTGCCCCCAGGGCCATGGGATTGAAAGCGTCTCCGTCGTGTTCCGGGGGACCTGCTCGGAATGCAGGAAAGAAATCGGAACGGAGGTCAAAGAATGAAGCGCTGGTGCACGTTGCTTTTTCTCTTCTTTCTGCCGGTCCTTGCCGTCGGCTTCCTTCTCCACCGCCCCGTGTCTGCCGGCCCCGTAAAGGTGTTCGTGAGCATCGCTCCCCAGAAATATTTCGTGGAGAGGGTCGGAGGGAACCGGGTCCAGGTGTTTGTCCTGATCCCTCCAGGGGCGGATCCCCACACATTTGAGCCCCATCCTGCGGACATGGCGGAACTCGCCCGAGCGTCCGCCTGGTTCACCATCGGGGTTCCGTTCGAGGAGAACCTGCTGACGCGGATTTCTTCGGCCAACCCGGAGCTTGCCGTTATCCGGACGGAAGAAGGGATCGAACGGACCCAGTCAGGCGGGGAAGGGCCCGACCCCCATATCTGGCTTTCGCCGCGCCGGGTGAAGCGGCAAGCGGAGAACATCCTGGCGGGGCTCATCCAGGCGGATCCCGCGGGCGAACGGGTCTACCGGGCGAACGCCCGCCGCTTCCAGGCGGAACTGGATGCCCTGGACCGCGAATTCAGAACGCTGTTTTCCCCGGTCCGCGGGAAAACATTCCTGGTCTACCACCCTTCCTGGGGCTACCTGGCAGATGATTACGGGCTGAACCAGGCGGCGATCGAAGTGGGGGGTAAGGAACCCCGGGGAGCGGACCTGGCCCGACTCATCCGGTTGGCCAGGGAGAAGAAGATCCGGGTTGTCTTCGTCGACCCCCGCTTTTCTTCCCGCAGCGCAAGCACGATCGCGGACTCGATCGGAGCCAGGCTCGTGGAGGCCGATCCGCTTGCCGCCAATTGGGCCGACAACCTGAGAAAGGTTGCCCGGGCTTTCCGGCAGGCAGCCCGCTAGGGCTCGGTTTCTCTGCCGGTACTGGGAGGGCGAATCGTGGAGAATCGGGAGATCGACATCGAACTGCGGAACGTCCGGTTCGCCTACAACGGCTCGGAGTCTGTCCTGGAAGGCGTGTCGCTGGCTGTCCGGCAGGGGGAGTTCCTCGCGGTCATCGGGCCGAACGGCGGGGGGAAAAGCACGCTTCTCCGGGTAATCCTGGGGCTTCTGGAACCCCAGGAGGGAACCGTCCGGCTGCTGGGACGTTCGCCCCGCGAGTCGGTCCAGCGCGTGGGGTACGTTCCGCAGGAAACGGGACGAAACCGGGAATTCCCGGTTTCGGTAGAGGATGTCGTGCTCATGGGGCGCTTCAGCGGGACGGCGGCGCGATGGACACCTACCGCGGAAGACCGGCGTGTTGCAGAAGAATCCATGGAGAGGCTGGGCATCCTCGACCTTCGCCGAAAGCGGGTGGGGGAGCTTTCCCAGGGGCAGCGCCAGAGGGTGGCGATCGCCCGGGCGCTGGCGGTCCGCCCGGCCCTGATGCTCCTCGACGAGCCCACGGCCAGCGTGGACGTGCAGACCCAGGCGGCCCTGTACGAGATCCTGCGTGAGCTGAACCGGACGCTCACGATCGTCATGGTGAGTCATGACCTGACGGCCATCGCAAGCTGCGCCACCTCGGTGGCCTGCGTCAACCGGCGTCTTTTCTATCATGACCGGGCCGAACTGACCGGTGAAATGGTCCAGGCGGCCTATGGAAGCTGCCCGGTGGAACTGATTGCCCACGGGATTCCGCACCGGGTGCTGCACCGGCACGAGAACGGCGGGGAGAAGGAGGGGGAGGATCATGCTTGAAGCCCTGCAGTTTTCCTTCATGAGGAACGCCCTGCTGGCTGGATTCTGGGTCAGCCTTGCCTGCGGGATCATCGGCACCCTGGTGGTGGCCAACCGCCTGGTCTTCCTGGCCGGAGGGATCGCACACTCGGCCTACGGAGGCATCGGGCTCGCGGTTTTCCTGGGTTTCTCGCCGTTTTTCGGCGCCCTGGGGTTCAGCCTCGCCATGGCGGTTCTCCTGGCGGCTCTCACGGTCAACAGCAGACACCGTTCCGATACGGCCGTGGGGGTCCTCTGGGCGGTTGGGATGGCCCTGGGGGTTCTCTTCGTGGACCTGTCCCCGGGATACCGGGCCGACCTCATGAGCCTCCTGTTCGGGAGTATCCTCACCGTGAGCTCCCGGGAGCTCTGGATGATGGCGTTTACGACGCTTCTGATTGCCGCGGCGGTGGGATTGAAATACCGGGACCTCCTGGTGCTTTCCTATGACCCGGAGTTTGCCGCCACGCGGGGCGTCCGCATTTCACCCCTCTACACGCTCCTCCTGCTTTTGGTGGCCGCCGGGACGGTGGTTGCGATCCATGCCGTGGGACTCATCCTCGTGATCGCGCTCCTCACGATTCCGCCGAGCCTGGCGGAGCGCTCCTGCCGTTCCCTCGCCTCCATGATGGCGGTTTCTTCCGCCTGGAGCGCCCTTTTCATATTCCTGGGCCTGGACCTTTCCTACCGCTACAACCTCACTTCGGGCGCCGCCATCATCCTGGTGGGGGCCCTTTTCTTCTTTCTCCTCACGATCCGGAAGAGCCGCCGGACCGCCTGAGATTTCCGCACGAAAACCGGATCACGGGGCGAGGACGATCTTCCCGAAATGCTCCGCCTTCTCCATGCGCTCGTGGGCGTTAGCCGCGTCCCGGAGCGGCAGGATGGTGTCGATAACGGGGCGGAGGCGCTTTTCCTCCGCAAGGCGGATAACCCTCCGGATTTCCTCGGGTGTTCCCCCATACGTCCCGAAAGCCGTGATCTCCTTGCGGTAGATCTCCTGCAGGTTCAGGTGGACTTCCGCGCCGGAGGTGGACCCGCAGAAAGCGATGCGCCCGCCCCTCCGGAGGGATGCGATGCTGCGCCCCCACGTTGCTTTCCCGACCGTCTCCAGGACGAGATCGACGCCGCGGCCGCCGGTGAGTCGGCGGACTTCCGCGGAAAAGTCGCTTCCTGAATCGAGAACCG
>Ga0208695_1000934_pt1 | contig 27011 bp, 48 predicted proteins | sample AD_UKC111_MetaG_FD_184449 | JGI IMG/M metagenome (GOLD analysis project Ga0208695, IMG submission 184449) | Active sludge microbial communities of municipal wastewater-treating anaerobic digesters from Hong Kong - AD_UKC111_MetaG (SPAdes)... | ecosystem: Engineered > Bioreactor > Anaerobic >...
ACCGCTTGACTATCGTACCAATTTTAATAAAAAGCATGGTTTCCAATAATTATTGATTTTCCACGTTTTTTTAGTTTTTTTACTTTAAAAAATGTAGCACCATTTGTATAGCTTGTTTTGTTTAATAAAGAATTATAAGCTACATCCATTGCTATTTGCCAATTTTCATCATATTCACTTGGCATTTTCCATTTGTTTGCATTTTGAAATTGTCCTTTTTCATATATAACTTCACATACTTCAAGATTTCTTTTTTCTGCTCTATTAAGAACTACTTCAGCAACTGCATACTGTCCTTTTAATGGCTCACCACGAGATTCGTGATATACAGCCATAGATAAACACATTAATGCTGTTTTAATCATATTGTTTTCTCCTTACAGATTGCTCTTTGGGGATAAAGCATTTTGTTCACCAGCACTTACAATACTACCGAACCAACTTCATCATACTAAGTTAATAGTTAATCAATACACCAGAAGTATTCGTAGAAGATGTGTATTGATAGATTATATATAATGGTGGGTGCACTAGGAGTCGAACCTAGATGTCAAAGACTGCGACTTTACAGGCCGCTCCCTCACCGTTCGGGAATACACCCATAATATATAAATAAGAGCTTTGATTTTAATTAAAAAACTAATATAAGAATAATTTTAAAATAGTATTTTTTTTACAGTTTCCAAGAACAGTACGATGAAACTATTTTATATGCAATATATTAGTTTTGTTCTGAAGATGCAATTATTGCATCAATTCTTTTTTGATTTGAATTTTATTTTTGTTGCGCAATACTTTAAAAGATTTGACATGCTTGCCACCTTTGTTGATATGCATATGCTTTGCTACAAAATTATTTATTTTAGTTTTCATATTAAATTGCCTTGATGTATGTATCAAACAATAATAAAAACATTAAATATTATTTTTGTCAACTGCTTTGTATTCTTTTTTAAAAGAGTCAAATGCTTTTTTGTCTATTGGTTTATATATACTGTTTAGTGTGTGAAATTCACCAGTATTATTGCTTATATACACAACAGGGGATGTTCCACAAATAGATTTATTGCTTACTAAACCAGAAGTGTGATTTTGAGGAAAAAGATATGCAGGAAGCCCAAGTCCAATAAATTTAAAAATTGAATTATAAAATACTACTTTTTTCATTTATATTAGTTCTTAAAAAATGCAAAACGCCTGAAGAAAAATCATTTGTGTCAAATGGATTGTATAATGCCTCTAAACTATCAATACAATAATCTCCATGAATTAAATATTGCTCTTTAGCAAAATTATATCCATCATTAAATGACGAAAGAGTCTTTATTGATGTATTGTACATAAACTCAAAGGATAAAAGTATTAAAAATGCGCATATAATAATATCGTTCATATTGAATATTTAAAACCAACAAATAAAGGATAATGATCCAGAAATAAATAAAGGAAATTTAAAAACAAATACATAAAATTTTTTGTATTTTATTTTTATTTATTATGCTATATAAAATAAGTATTGCAACTAGGACAATTACAGCTTATATAATGAACACAAATTGAGCCATCAGTCTTTACGCGATTACCATGACATTGACTACAAGATTTATGAAGGCAGTTCTTTTGCGAAATTCTTCCAATGTGTCCATTTCTATCAATCGTTTTGTCAATAATATCATAAAAATCTTCATATGAATTAGTTTTGTTTTGTTTGCCTTCTATTTGGTAATAATCTTTATTAGCAATTATTTGCATAAATTAAGCAACACCAACTGACATATAATATCCTTTTAAATTAATAATTATTTAGTTCATTCTTGACTATGCGGCTACCGTATAACCAATGCTTTGCATCAGGTTGAACATGGCCAGATCTGACATATTTAGCAAAACACATTTCAAAATCATTATAAGAGATATCAGAAGTCAATCTTATAACATATCCCTCGTGATCATTTGAGAATTTATCAAAAGACAAATCAATTTCTTTTTGATTATATATTCCATGATAAATAACCTGAACAGGATGAATTTCTAATAAATCAAACCATTCTAGTGTTTTGTTCCAAGAAAGACAGGTATTGGTATTATCCCAAATAGAAAATCCATAAAAATATGATTCTAAATCTTTATAATGAATAGAATGTTTAGCATAAAGATTCTCGCCACATATTCTCCAAAATTCTGGAATATTACCATATATTTTATGATATGCTAAATTTTTAACATAGTCCCTACTTACATGGTTATTGCTATCTAAAGATCTTGCATGATAATAATCATTATAAATACTGGTATTCTCACCATCCATTTTTAAAGTAACCACAACTTCTTTATTATCAAAGAATTCTACATTTTTATGAATTTTGTCGTCATTTGTAGAACCTGGACTATGGGGCAAATGTGGAGTCCTTGGATATTTGTGTAAAAAGTTCAAAGTCTTGTTCATAGCACACCCAATGTTTTTATAAAGATTGTTTTCCTATCTGTCTTTTAAATCTTATAGCATTTGTTTTGATCCTTAAGAAATGAATAACACCTAAATGAAAATCATTGTATTCAAATGGATTATATAATGCATCAAGCCATCCAATGGAAATTTCTCCATATATGCTATATTGCTCTTCGGCAAAAGCATAACCAGCCTCAAATGAATTATTTATTCCAAGCTCTTTATTATAAATCAATATAAGAATTATAACTGAAATAGCAAAGCAAAAAATAACATCAAGCATAATTTTCCTTTAGATCCTCATAAGGTCGTTTAGATTTATTTAATCCATTTAAATAGCCATATAAATATGCTAAACATATTGACCTACTAATGCCATTGCCATCTGTTGCCAGGTTAATGCACTGAAATTGACATTCATCAATTTTATAATATATGTTATACCACTCTATTGTTCTTTTACCACTAAATAATCTTTTATCCGTATACTTAGTGTGTTCTATTATTAATGGAACATTTTTTGAAACAATCTCTTCCAGCAAAGTAGCAATTTCTTTATCTTCTAGTGGTTTTTGAATATGTCTGCCTAATGATACTAATGGCATTTAATACATCCTTAAATGTCTTGTAAGTGGATCTATTAATTCCGACTTATGAGGCCCTATTGCTACACATGTTATTGTTTTTTCACCATTAAAAACTGTTCTGCCATCATCAATTATTAAAGAAGTATTAAGATTTAATTTTTTTGCTTTTTCAAAAATTTCTAACATTTCTTCTTTAGAATCAACTGCTAATACAACTTTAGTAAATCCGTTTTCAATCCAGTGATGTACATCTGAATTTACTTCATATGACAATGTTTTAAATATCATACCTTCTTCTTCAGAAGTATGATGCGCTAAATTTAAAATATTTGCTAAAGCAGCATGTGCAACTTGTGCACTAAGCTTTCCTGGTTCCATATGTCCACGAACAGCTAAAATTACTTGTTTTACATTCATTTTATTATTTTTATAGTTATTATTTAGTGCCATGAACAGGACTCGAACCTGTACCTTTCGATTAAAAGTCGAAGTATCTATTTTTATACGCAGTCATATAAAGCAAAAATCTAAAAATAGAATAAAAACGCTCTGCCTATTAAGCTATCATGGCATTGTATATTATGTATAAGATATTGGAGGCCCAACCAGGAATCGAACCTGGAACAAAAACTTAGAAGGTTCTTATTATATCCATTTAACTATTGGGCCAAAAAGCATGCCATGTTATTGTTGTTTTAGGCATGCGTAAAAAAGTTAATCTTTGCTATTAATAAAGCCAATAATACATTGTTCTAAGCATAACTTAGATACATCTTTGATTGACGGAATATTAATGCAATTAATAATATCATCAACAATCTTGTCAAGACAAGTTCCATATGTTGCAATTTTTAATCTTCGCTTTACGCCAGAATAAAAAGCTGCCTTTATCCCATTGTTTACTAATTCCAAAAATAATGATTGTGGAATAACAAACAAATATTCTGTATTGAATTCATTATCAATAAGTCCCTTAATGCCATTTTCTAATTCTGGCAACTTATCAAGCCCTTCATTTACGATAGTGTTTAAGCGATCTAGTGCTACTTTAACACCAATCTTTTTGTTATATGAATCAATCTTATTACAATAAGCAATTGACACAACAATATTATCATCAATTAAAGAGTAAACAATTGTTTTGCCGCCCTTATTCATTAAATTTTGTGATGGCAAATGAATAATGCCACATTCTTTTTTTTCAATCATTTTAAAACCTTATAAAAATACTGGGCTGCTAATTGGCAATGTAGCCACTGCAACAACTTTAGCGACAATAAATTGCTTACCTGGATTTACAGAAGCTAAACGTTTTGCTTCGTTTAAAGCAGTTGTTTCAGTCATATGCTGTTTAGGGGCGCTAGAAAATGATACTTCACCAATAGCATTAGAAGATCCCACTATAAAGCAATTACGGGCAATATATGGTTTTTGACCAGTATAATCTGAATCTTTGTAAGGATACATAAAATTAGTTCTCATAATAAAGTTTAGATAATGCTTTAGCATCTTTAAGATGAATAAAGCCTGATATTGATAGATGCCCAGAAAATTTACCAATAGGAAAATATTTGTTATCTATCAAAATTATAGCGAATTGATCGTTGTCATAATAAGCAACATTTTCACCACGTAGCCACAAAGGAATTTCTTCTTGATCCATATATCACCTTTTTAAAAATAAAAAGCTATAAGTAAATGTTATAAACAAGTTTTTACTGCTAGAATCGAACTAGCTATTTTTTCATTAAAAGTGAAATGTCATACCAATTGACGAAGTAATTGTTTATTGTGCAATATAGCTTTTTAAAAATACATCTAAAATAAATATATTTTTAGAGTTGTCTTTTGCCCCCAACAGACAAAAGACAATCAAGAGACAATCCAAATGAACGTAATCACGGACATAAATAACATTTATGTCCGAAGTTATCTACAGCTAACTTGTACTGTTTGCATGTCAACAGCCATACTACTGTCTAGTTTTAGAGACTAATACTCATGGAATAGAAACCAGTTTTATATATAGCTATTTTTCAATTATTTATAATTGGGACACTAAGACACCAGTCGTAGTGCGCACCATCTCAGTTTATTTGAATCAAGCTATAATAAATTTACATTCAAATAGTTTATTTGTGTTACTTAATTGGCAGCCACGAGTAAAAAACAAGCCAAATGAAATGCAAAAAAACATACACGTGGATTTTATAATCTTTGCACTTTAGACTTTATACTTTTACCTTTAAAATAAATAAATTTTAAATTTTAAACTTTTACCTTTAAATTTTAAACTTTTAAATATACTTGATGCTTTTCAATTTTCAATTAGAATTGCGTCATGTAATTTATACATATATTATTTAATTTTGGTAAGTTAGTCCAAATACATCTTTTATTTCACCTGATGTGTGGTTATTCAAGTTAGTTTTTTGCACCAATAAATAACACAAATATTTTACACTTCAATAACTGTTTTGCAATTTACTTCACTTAAAGCATAATCACATTCAGTTAAAAAATCATTTAAATCAGATTCGAATTTTCTAATAAATTCTTGTAAATCTGTTTTTGAAGAAACAATGCGTGCTTCATGCTCTCGTTTTAATGGAGTGGCAACATTATTTCTTTGGTCTTGGCTTGGAGCTTCTTTGCCTGCAGAATAAATGCTTGCTAATGCTCTTTCAATTTTATCTTCTAGCTCTTTATTAATTTCATGAGCTAATCTTGAAGCCATAGATAATTGATTTTTTAGTGAAACCAAAAATCTTTTTTTGTGTTCTGCAACAGTTTTCATGTGAATAGCTTCTGCTACTGTCATTTCTTTGTTGGCAATAGTAACTTTTGTAACTGCATTGCTCAACAGTACTGCGCTTTTTAATAAAGTTTCACGAGCAATTAAACTTTCTACTGAATCAAAAGAGCTTTGTAAAGCATTAAACAGGTCTGCTTCTGTAGGATAGCATGCTTCTGCAGGCTTGCGATTATCGCCTTTAACAACTGCTACAAATTTTCCACCAGAGATTGCTTTATCAATGCGGTCGCCAATTGTGCCCAGTTCTGAAAGTGCACGAGTAATTGTAATTTCTGCCATTTTATTTTTTAACCTTTAATTTATAAGATAAATAAATACCACGCTTTGTGTTTTTTGGAACACGCAATGTAAAAGTCTTAATTGTTCCTTTTTCTGGAGGAATCATAGGAATTTCTTTTAAATTTGTTACTAAATATTCTGCAAGATGTGCTGCAGGAGCAGATGTAAATTCTGGCATTAATTTTAAAGCCTTCCGTAAAGCTTTAGCTTTTTTTAAATTCATTTAAACACCTCGAAGTATTAAATTTTTGTTGAAAGAATAGAGACTTTGATTTCGCAGCTTAACTTAACTACTTTGCGATCAGAATCTCTTGAAAATATAAATCCATTGCTCAAACTAATTACTTTAGCTGACCCGTCTTTATGTGAATCTTTGGTAAGCATATACAGACACCCATTATTGATAAGTTCAACAACATCTACATCTTGCTCATAAAAAACAAATACATCGCCACCTTTAAGTTTTTGAATTGTGGTTATATTATTTGCTGGAATTGGAAGATATGTTAAATTTGGCATATATTTTACCTAAAATAAAAATGGTGCTCCACCCAGGATTTGAACCCGGACTCCCACGATTATGAATCATGCGCATTAACCAATTATGCTAGTGGAGCATGGAAAGTATTGACATATATATTGTTTATAATTATTATAATACAGTCGGTTCACAAAACGACTTCATAATAAAATATAAAACAATAATAGGTCTCAAAATGAAAAGAGAAATACTGGAACAATTAATTATACAAAATAAATCAATGAATACAATAGCCAAAGAATTAAATTGTTCACTTACTACAATTAAATACTGGTTTGATAAATATGATCTTAAATCATCTTTTAAATTTGGGGGAATCAAAACAGCTTATTTAAATTGTAAGACATGTAATACGCCAACAATAAATGGAAAAATGTATTGTAACGCATTATGCAAATCACGATATCACAATAAGCCCAAAGAAATTGGCCAGATAAAAAGGGACTCTTTGGTAGCCAAATTAAAGCTTAACGCTAAAAAAGCAGAATTAGTATTATATAAAGGCGGTAAATGCATTCTTTGTGGTTATAATAAAAATTACGCCGCCTTATGCTTTCATCATACCAATCCAGCAGAAAAAGAATTCCAAATAAGTCGTAGTGAAAACATGAGAAAAGACTTAAATGCACTAAAACTAGAAGTTGATAAATGTGAATTATTATGCCATAACTGCCATTGCGAAGTTCATAAAGTGCTTGAGGAAAAAAATACAGCGTTGCATACAAAGCAAAAATTAAAATCAGAAGAGGTAAGAAAACGACTTATTGATTTAAAAGGCTCAAAATGCTCTGTATGCGGATACAATAAAAACAATTCGTCTTTATGTTTTCATCATTTAAATTCGGAAGAAAAACTTTTCAATATAGATGCACGAACATGTAATGGCTATTCATTTGAAAGGCTTGTGAATGAAGCAAATAAGTGCTTATTGCTTTGCCATAATTGCCACATGGAGATTCATCATCCAAATCGCAAAGTGTAAAATTGCCTCCACGGCATTAACCAATTATGCTAGTGGAGCATTGAAAGCATTGACATATATATTGTTTATTTATTCGCCTGTTTCTTCTAAGAAGCGATTAGATACGGCCTTAAAGCTAAAATCTCTTGTATTGGATTTAAATACTAATCCTTCTCTAAACTTACCATTGTAGGCACTGTCACCATCAGCAATGTGCAAACAATCACCTGGATTGCTTGGTAATTTAAAATCAGCATCATAAATTGGTACTGATTTAATATTATGTGTATTTAAAAACTCCATACGCTCTTTAGGTAGTAAATATCGCATAGCATCAATATCATACACATCAAAAATATTAATATCTAAACCTTTAATGTTTTCAAAATTTTTATTAATACCTTCGCCAAATAATTCGCCTTGTAGTGCAATATTTTTGCCAGTCATTGAATGTAACAATATCAGCTTAAAAACAATGCCGGTTTTAATTGCTGTAGAAATAAAATGATTAGTTACTTCATTCCATTCAAATACATCTGGAATACGCAATGAATAGTTACGGCTACAAATTTCTAATTTATTATTTTTCACCAACATAGTAATAGAACTACCATGCAATTTAAACGACGCTTCAAAAGTTTCATCATTAGCCACAGCGTCTTGATATTGTCTTATACAGTTCTGAATTCTTTCTTGATCTGTTTTAGGCACAAAGTAAGGGAAAGAATTTCCAATTTCAGGATTAGAACCTTTACCACGAGCAATCCAGACAGGAGCCTCATATTTCTTGACACCTAAAATTTCTTGAAGTTCCAATTCATTTTCAGAACTTAAAAATTGTTCTACTTCCTTTTGAAATTCTTTAATAGGTATAATTAAACCTTGACTTAATTCACCACGTAAACGCATAGTACGCAAACGACTATATGCTACTCCGTTCAAAGTTTTTTCATTACGTCCTTTTAAGAATTCAAAACGTGAATCAGTTAAGGGAATCATGCTGTCAATTTCAAAAAATAAAACTTCATCACCTACATTTAAAGGAGCAGCAGTAATCATTTCCCATAAGCCAATAGTTGCAATATTTAATTTGTCTGCATTAGGGTGCTTGATAATTTTGTCAATTTTTTGAATTGTAACTAATTGACGATTGCCATTGATAATCATTTTTATATCCAGTGGGTAAAATTAAGAAGAAAAAACTAAAACATTTTCTGCAACTGTTATTTTTAGATTGTTTGGAAGACTCATGATTTTTGCATTATCGTTAATAAATCTCTTAAATTCTTCAAAGTGTCTAATTGTTAAATTAACTTTGAATTTATCTTTAAATAATATAAAAAACCAATTTCTCATTACGTCTTCATTGTTTTCCAAAAAATGCTTTACTGTACTTAAAGAGTAAGAATTATTTGCAATATTTAATAAATAATCTGTTTGTTTATAGCAAAAAACATTTATATTGTTTTGTTGTTTGGCATATAAGGTAAAGTCTATAATTTTATTTTTCAAAAATGGAAATAATCTTAATGATCTATTTATAATATCTCTTACTAGATTTCTTTTAAAAGATAAATTGCCATTCATTGCATCTTCTACAAATTCTGGAATAGCTCTATCTAAAGGCAACATATAGCGGCCTTTGTAAAATTCCAGGTCTTTTTTATACGCATTAAAATAAATAAAGGGTCTTAAATATAAAATTCCATCTATTTTTAAATTATCAGAAATTCCAGATAGCCCATTATAGCTTGTTCCATTAAAAAGATTTATTAAAAATGTTTCTACAACATCATCTAAATGATGAGCAGTCAATACAACAAATTCATCATCTTTTAGGTTGCTCTTTAAAAAGTTTTGTCTTGACTCTCTTCCTTGTGTTTCGTTGCTTATAAAAGCATTTACAATTTCAAATTCTATTTGATTTGCAACACATTGAGATTGTACTATATTCATAGAAGCTTTATCAGACAAATTGCTTCCATGAACAAAATGTAGAACTTTAAAGTCTAAACCAAGCTTATCTTTAAATAAACATAACGCAGTGAACAATATATGAGAATCGTAATTTCCTGAATAAAGCAATACAATTTTTTTGTTTTTATATTCATCTAAATAACAATATAGGTTTTTTTGAATAGCAGATAATTTATTGTATTCGTTGAGCTTGTCAGAACAAAGATTCATAATTATTCTCTGATTTATAATTTAACAATAATTTACTATAGATAAACTTATTATAAAGAATATAATAGTCTGGAAAATATGCATTAATGATCAATGATGCAAATTTTGCAACTGCTGCACTTCTGCTGATTCCTGCATAGCAATGAACAATAAGTGTTTTAGTTTCTAATTCTTTCACAGATTTGATAAAATCAATAATACGTTTGGCATTTTTGTCAGTAAATAAAGATTCTTCTTCTGTATCTCCATCATACATTTCAATTCTTAATGACAATGCCCATTTGTCTGAAATGATTGGTTTATGTTTTTCGTATGGGTCAACTATGCTAATGCATGCAGCATTTGATAAATTATTACATTGATTATATTTTTCTTGAAAATCTTTTTGAGAAATAAAAATAATTTGATGCTGCATAAAGTTAGCCCTATATTAAAGTGAATTATCTAAAAATAAAGCTATATAAACAAAATAACTGCCTAGCGGAAGACAGTTAATATATAGCTCTTTGTGCGTCAAAACAAGAAGATAATTATCCAGTATATATTTAGATAAAATAATATCAAATAGAAACAAAAAACAAATTAGCAAAATAATACTAACAAACATATATTTTCTCCGTCATTTAAAGTTAACAAATTTAATTGTTTGCTTTTTTATTTAACCACTCAAGTCTTTTTTTGTTTTGAAATTTATCACTTCCTTCCATCATATAATGCTTGTGATCATTATTAAAAGGAAACTCATTATCAAGATTGTCTTTTGTAAATTCTTGTTTTAAAAGATTAACAAAAACATCTTTATCTATGTTATTATGCATGGCATAAAGGCCAGCATTTAAACAAATCCCTGCATACTTAACAAAATAAGGATGATTCTTGAATTCATCATCTATCCATTTTTGTAAATCTTTATAAAATTCATCAAGCATAATAATCTCCACACTTTATCGCCACACTTAAACACATCTAACTCTCGCTCAACAACGATAACAACCCAGCCGATGATTGTGTTATGTTTACAGTTATTGGCAACATTGCACATTATGGCGTTGCTGTGGGTTGTTACGTGTTAGCTTTTTAGTTAGATGTTTAGTAGTTTGTCGGCAATCATTTTGCAAATTTGCACAAACTCGCTTTTACGCAAATCTTCTACTAAGTCAAAAGCCTTAAATACTTCACCAGTTTTTAGCTGTATATAAAAAGCATTGTTCTTAGTGAAAAAGCCTTGTACATCTTCTGCGCCAAATGGTAAAACCAAACCATCAATAATATCTTGGTACATAATTAACCTCTGTTTAATAAAATCTATCGCTAATCAAAAAACACATCTAACTAATCACTCAACAAGTACAAAACAGTTACTACAAAAGATTATGGATTCTGCGAAGTTTTGCAGAGTTAGCTCTTAACCCATCAAATGGCGTTAAAATAAGATGCCCATAGCCTAGATACCTTATCTGTCTTAGCATATTTTCTTTTGCTAAACCAACGTAAGTAAAATCTTTAAAACGCAAGTATTGTATATTTACCCATTTTTTAGGTACCCAAAAAGTAACTTTAATTGGAATGTCATCAACAGAACACTGTAATAAAAAAGCTTTTTCTGTCTCGCGTCCTGTGTGCTGTAACCCTAAACTTTGAAAATCAATAGGTGTTACCGTCTTTCTTGAATAGCTAGAAGATAATCTGTTATTACGATAGTTATTTCCAGTAAAATTATTTACATCACCATCATACTCATCGGAGTAATCTCGACAGTCATCGCCATTTAATCCGCCATAAAACATTTTTAATCTCTAGCATTTTGCATACACATATAAAAATTTCCTAAGTTGATTACTGTTGCTGCCATATTAAATGCTGCTGCAAAATCTTCTCCGGTAAGAGCACAGAACACTGTAAATGCTGCTGTTAAGGCAGCACAAATCAAAGATACAAATTTCATTATAAAAACCCTAAAATAAATAAAGTTTTTTCAACAACCAAATACCAAGCGTAAAATGGAAAAAATATAGCAAGCATTGTCCACCAAAAACCTTTAGCTAGAACAACACCTGCTATCCAAAAAAACATTAAAGCATAGTCAAGTAATTTGTTCATTTTTGCCAACATGCTTGCTAATTCTATCAAATGCAATAATATATTCTTGCTGTTTGATCAGAGTTTTTTCTGAGATATTTTTAAGCCGTGATGCATCAAGATTGTCTTTTAGGTCTTCAATCTTTACTTTGCATGCATCAATATTTGTTAAAACTCTATCAATATTTTTTTCATATGAAATAGTATTGTCTTTTGTTAGGACATTTAGCGCAGAAATAACTCTATCTGAAAATCCTAAAATTTTTAAATCTTCAAATGTAATCAAGGTGTCTTCAATTACATCATGCAATATTGCTATTTGCATTAGTTCTTTATCTGTTGTTCTGAGGCGCATCATTATACGCATAGGATGTGTAATATATGGATTTCCACCTTTATCGTATTGTTTAAAATGAGCAATTGTTGCAATTAGTAAAGCTAAGGAAAACTTGTCTTCTATTCTCCAGTTTGCAAAATTAGAATCCATAAATGAAACAATATCAATTGTTGGATATTTGTGATGCATAACGCGCCTCTTTGTTTTTAATTACGATGGAACAACCCCAAAAGCCAGCATTCCAGCTCTATGATCATTATCAATGTAGCTTTTATTTTTTACTAAATCTGAACTATCTATTCCAACAAGACATGATTCTATGTATTGTGAATCATAATTTTCTTCTACTTTTATTTTTGATCCATCAATACATGTTAGTTCAATGCCAATTGGTAAAAATGGATAAAGATATAAAGGGATAAGATGCAAATTTGTTTCTTTGTTCCAAATTTTAAATCCACATAATAGCAATTCATCAGATGTAAAATCTGTAAAATCAACTCTGCCAAATATATCTAAAAATTCTTTTAGGCATTTAGTTAATGTTTTTAGTTTAAATGAATTATCATATTTATAAATAAGCAATTCTGCCAATGTATTTGTAAACGAGCTTCTTAGAGCTGTTATTTTTAAAAATCTTTCTTCTTTATTGTTTGTCATAATGTTTCTTTTTTGTTTTTAATGTAAAATTATATTTTATGTTTTACAAATATAATTAAACAAATGAATGGAATAGTATACAATTACCTTGGCGTAGACAAACTTGTCAAGCTTAGCAATGGTCAATTTACATTATCTCTTCCAGAGAATATTCTAAATGGCAACAATGTTTTTAATACAGTAAATATTGATGGATTGGCATATTTAAGGAATGTGTTTTTCACATCTAAAAACTTAAATTTATTTAGGTTTGTTAACGTTAATATTGTCAAAAACAATAATTTTGACATACATGAAACATCAACATACTCAAATAAAGAAAGAATAGTATTTATTTCTGGAGATGACCTAAATATAGTTGCATATAGATCATCTACATATCAAGTTATAACTGTTGCTAGTTTGGCTGAGTCTGAAATTGTAGATGTAGGGGCATTATCTTTTTCTAATTTTACAACTGTTGGAGGTTTAGCTAACGGACTTATTTCTCCACAGATTAAATATATAACCCCTATATCAAATGATACAGTAACTTTTTCTGAAATAACTTAAGTTACTATATATAGTTCAAAATATAGTTTTAAATATATTTTTCTATATACACCAGCAGTGATGCAATTCTTAGTATTTTTCCATAAATATGAGTATTTTGCTAACTTTAATTGATCATCGTCTGGTGTGCTAATTTTCTTTACTTTCTGGTATTTGATTTACGACAAATGAAAATTTTCTATTTTTCCTTAAAGGATAATTTATTTTCCACAACTGTGTTGATCCAACTTGTATCTTTGTTGCGACTTGAGTTATCATTATACACCTCAAAACTTACAAATAATATTGCAATAATATAAGCAATTAAAATATATTTAACAATTCTAATTGCTTTAATGTCATCGCTGCTACGCTGCTTCATCTAAAATCTCTAGAACTTTAACATTTACAACTTCTGGGCTATATCCAACCTTGTAAGACAATTTTTCTATAAATTTCCTAGAAATAACAAAATTGCCATTTTTATCCTTATGTGCAAATACTGGAGCAGAAGCTATTTTTCCATTACAAGAAACTTCTACATTTACTAATTGATTGTTCATGTGGCACCTTTAGTGTTTTGGTATTGGAAGTCTTTCATTCTCATATTGAGCATGAGCTATATTTGGAGGTTCTGAATATACTGCTGTTTTCATGTTGTCCGGACAAAACATAAAGTTCATATTTCTATCAACACCTAATAAAGTATGGGTAATTGTAATTGGATTATCATCAATCCATATATCAATAAAAATACCTAAGTTTTCACAAAATGCTTTTTTACCGTGCCTTGCAGTAAAAACAACAGACTCAATAAAATCACTTGCAATCAAATAATCTAAATCAGAAGATTCTCTGTTGTTTCTGTAAGTTACTACATACACTTTCATTCCAAGATTATGCATTAATTGCATAATTTGAGACCAAGCATAAGCATCTTTGGTTATAGTTTCATCATAATCAACTGCAATTTTGATTGCGTTCTTTGTATTGTTTTGCAAAGCCAAATTACTTAATATTTCTTGAGTTGAAATATTTCTATTTTGATTGATCGGGACAACATTCCCATTTTGTTCGCACATTTAAGCTGCCTCTGTTTGTGGAATATTATTATTTAAAATCTTATAAAAATCTTAAATAATAGTATGCTCGGATTACTTTGAGTATGATTATTAGCTGCGTAAAATAAATAAAATTGAGTTATTAGATAATTTTTGCATCAAACATATAATAAGCTTGTTATGCACTAATGTTAAAAGAAAGGATGAGGAATTTAAGTGTATAAAATAAATTAATAATATACACTTATTGTTTTTGTCTAATAAAATAAAGCTTTATTTATCCTTCTGTTTAAATGGAAGATTTAGTTTTAAAGCTGCTTGTTCAACCTGAAAACGTGGTATTGATTGGCATCCAATAGAAACTTTATCTCTATATATTGAGACACGATTATTGGAACCAGATGCCTTAATATAGAAATCATTTGATGGACGCTTATATAGCCAAATATCTATACATTTTTCCCAAATTTCTTCAAACGCTTTATACCCAATGCTATAACTGCCACGTTTAATTAATTTGAGTTTAAATTCAATATCTTCTAACCCAGTTTCATAATCTTCTGGAATTTCGGCAAATGGGTAATCTATATCTGGATTAATTTTTGTTTCAAAAAAATCATTTAATGCCTTTTGTGCATTTGCATAATTTGTAATTATTTGAAACTGCTCATCTGTTACTTCTTTGTCAGTAAAGTATTCTAGATGTTCTTTTAAACACAAGCCAGTTGCTGCATTCTGTTTAATGATTCTTAAACTTGTGTAATTTGATAAATCACTAAGAATTTTTACTTCTTTGCCAGAATTTTTAAAATTTGCAATTTGAATGCTTACTTCTACTAATTTATCACTAGCTAGATTTTTAAATTGAAGCGCATCAACAATTACAACATTTTCCAATTCTTTGATAAGTTCTTTTTTATCTGACATTATTTTTCCTCTAAGGGCCAACATCAGCACTCTATATGTTGTTTAAAGCATTTTTACCAAAATGGAATAGCTTTACTCACCCTTATCAATTAAGCGTTAAATTTTGCCATACGATTACGTGCACGAAGTTTGCGTATACGAGGATGATGAATGTAGTGACCTTCTTTTTCTAATTTTGCAACAATTTTTGGATCACCAAAAACCAAATGAGATTGAATTGGTTTAAATTCTTGAGTTACATCATAAAACTTTGACATGTTATTATTACCTTAAATAAAAAGATTTGTGTCGTGATCACCATCATATACAGCAGTATATTCTGATAATGCTGACTCTAGCGTTTTGTACATAAATGTTGTGTTTGCCGAAGTGGAAACAACCAGACAATTATATGTGTCTGAATACTTAACATACAGCCTTAGTTTTTCGGATGGTTTCTTTTTGCTTGTACATAGCAAAATATCACCTTCCGTGATTTGCTGACCATCTGGATATTTAAACTTGCTGTTTTTAGCAGCATTTTTTTTACTCATTTTAATGCCTCATATTAGAAATGTGAGTAAATAAATGTTTGTGCACAATGCACTGCGAATCAAAAATTCTTGTGTCTGTTCCCCACCTATCTGCATTATCCATTTTTGGACATGTGCATTTTGGGATCCTGAACCAATAACTGTGCCTTGATATATCTGGATCTAGCTTCCATGTTCTTTGTAGCTCATATTCAAGTGACTCTAGCTCCATTGATAAGGCGGCAAGCTCATTTTCTTCATTTGATTTTTCTGCCTTGTCAAAGATACATTCAAGCTGTTTGTATAAAATATTTAGCTTTTGTATATCTTCTTCGTTCAGATTTTGTTTTTTGGCAAACTCTAGATTTATCAATTCATTTTCTCCATTTATGCCAAATTATTTTAATAATGACATTTTATATGTTTTTTATTTTTGTCTAAATAGTTTCACAAAATATTAATTGCTAGTAAAGTCATACTGTTTTATAATTTAGTCATACCAGTAAGGTATATAGGCGTCTAGTCATACAAAACATTAAAAAATAACTTATAACAGTATATAGGAATATAAAATGGAACCTACAAAAAAACAAAAAATAAATATTCAAAATGATAATGAATTATTAAATCAATTACAAAAAATATCAACAGTAGTTGAAGCACATGACCAAGTAATATTTCAATCAATAATAGGAATTAACGTATTACAAAAAATCCTTATAGATAAAAATATTATAACAATAGAAGAGCTTCAATCAATTGCAGAGAATGAAGCATCTTCTTTTAAAGAAAAAGTTGAAAAAATTATTAATAATACAGAACAATAAAATTGTTTTTTAAAGAAAGCCCGTTTTTTAGGCGGGCATTTTACTTCTAGACAATCCAATCTAAAGATTCACTTACTTCTTCTAAGTCATCGTTGCTTTCAGAAGAAACTTTTATGCCCTTATAGTAATAAAAATTATCTACAATGGCATTATTGATTTCTTCGCTTAAATCATAAAGCTGTTTAACCAAACCTCCAAAAAATGTATATTTTGAAATAAAACCAAACAGTTCTTTAAAATCAGGATTTTCGTCAAAATTGACTTTTGTTCCTTTATTATAAAGAGATATAAAAGCCTTAACTGCTTTCATAATACCGTTTTGTTTTGACCACTCAACGATGTCTGTCATTGCATAAGCTGCTTTAGAAGACAAATTAAACTCTTTTATAAGCTTATCTGTAACTTCTTTTAAGTTTTCAGAAGAAGTCATGTTTGCTAAATAATACATTTTAAAATGAGCAGAACCGCCTTCCATATGCTTAATAGCATTGATAACGTATTCTTCTACAAGTCTTGTGTACACATAGCATATTTGATTTAACATCTCTGAATTAATAACTTTTGGAGCAGCAGAAGACTTTTTAAACCAAGACTGAATATACTTTTGATAAGCAATATCATCGACACCTTTCAACTTTAACATTGATTGATATATTTGAATAATTGCATATAAAGCCCAAATATCAGAAGTAGCTGAACCAATATTTGATTTTGCTACAGCTGCATTAACTAAAAATTGACAATAGTTCTTCTGATTAGTGTTGCTAAATGGAACCTCCATCTTATAAAGGCTATATTTATTTTCGCCTTCAAGTTCAGAATTGTCGACTTCATTAAAATAGTATTCATATGTCCATTTAGCTTCTTCATATGAAACATCTTCTAATTCAAAATCAACTAATAATTTTTGACCTAAACCATGAGGAACAAATAAAGGCAAAAGGTCACCCGTTACTTTCACATAGATTCATTAATTCTATGCAGTTTTATAAAAACTTCCCTAGCTTTCACTAGGATACAAGACTATATCATCACCCACGTTAAACGTTTGGCTTTTAAGAGATGAACCTTAAAAGAGTTAAGCTGTACTTAACTGTGTCCTCCATTTCGATTTAAGCCTACTGGCACCATTTGGCTCTAGACCTGATTAGTTATTTCAGGATTTACTAGTCGTTGAACTTGTAACCTATAAATAGGTCGTTAGCTGCGGATTGCCCAATTCTTGCCTCTTTTACCATACCTGAGTGATTAGTTCAGCCACATAAATATTACTATATATGCTTGGTGTGCAAGACTCTAAGGAGTTCCCCGTCAATTAGAAGAATTCGAAATAACATTTCTGTTATTAAGGACTAAATTTTTAATCTACATCACTATGTTGAATTAAAGCTAAATAAGTTGAAATCAAAATACAATCTTTACAATACTTAGCAGATATGTGGGCTTCTGGGTCATAGCCGCATTCTTTTAAGTAATTGAAAAACTTCTCTTTGTTCCAAATTTTAACTTTTGCTAGTTGGGTTTTCCATAACGGTTTGTTCAATAGAAGTCGTTAATTTCTATCAGCAACATTACTTGCATCTGCAACTTTCATTGCAGTCCAGACTATATCAATATCTCTTCATTTACATGGAGATAATAACTATTTCGGGCCACTTGGCCCTACAGGTTTCCACACCTTAGTCGTTGAACGTCATTCGTATTTTGTTATCACAACAATACTTAGAATGTTCGCTGCTGATTACCACACTAATAATTGATTTTAAGACATTCAAGCTCATACTTTCGTATCACTTTGTAGTTCAATTACCTTACGCGGACTTCCAGCATAAAAGTTATATACATTAGTATTGTCACCAACACTATGGCCTTTAATTAATTTGCTAATTTCAGCAATAATTACATCAGATTGACTTGATTTAAACAATTCAGTGCAGCCCTTAAAAGCATCATTTGATGGTAAGTAATAACGATATTTATAAAACTGAAGCATTATTGCAGATTCTATTTCTACTGCTAATTTGCATTCTAGTTTTAAATCAAGCAAAACGTTTTTTGTGTAATTCCTATAAGCAATAGGTGAAAATCTTTCTTCTATAGTTCGACTTGTAACACCAATTTTAATAAATTGATATTTGTCAGAAGTAAATTTAATTACATATAAATGCACCATTTCTGTATTTAGCTCAATATTTGACATACTGCCAAACCTAGAAGTTTTATACCTAGCGCATTTTGGACACTCTGTACCGTTATAATGCAGATGTGCATGTTGAATAAATTCTCCATGAAATGGACAACCTATCAATACTTTATCTCCATATTTATGATACTTAACTTTATCATAATTATATTTATCACCATGTTTATTTCTAAACCTAGTTATAAGTTCATCATGAGTAAGCCTTAAAGTGTTACTACGTTTTACTAAAGAGCAAACCTTACAACCATCAAATCCATATTTGTGATTGTTGGGAGTTTGCTTAAATTCGTTTTTACAAACATTACAAATTATAATGCCTTTTGTTTGACTATTGACATAAATAAATTTTGAAAAATCAAATCTATCTATTCCAAAGTTTTGCCCTGATTTTAATATCAAGTCGTTTAGATGTTTATTGGTTTCCATTTAAATTTTAGCCCTTTAATAAGTTGTTTAAGCTTATTGTATAGGGTTTTTATGGAGAACGCAAATTAATCGTTAAGCGGGGTTCCTAATAGCCAAACCATAAATTTCTTTGCCATATAAAGATAAAGCACCTAAATGCTTATTTTCAAAATCTTCAGAGGCAATATGAGCTTCTATTTCATGATATTTTTTATCATCAAATAAAACTACAACATTCCAAGGAACTAAATAATCAGTTACTTGTTTCATGTTTACGCCCATCATTTTTGGCTTAATCAAAGATTGTGCATAAGTCATGCTTTTTTCATCATTAGAATAAAGCATACCAGTGCATTCTTCTAAATATGATTGTAGAGCATGTTTTTTGCCACTTAGATTCCACACATATCCTGGATTATATCTACCATTAGAGTCTCTTACGCATAAATGTTGTAAGATTCTAGAAATAGCAATAATAATTTTTGGATATATAAATGAACCATTTTGCAATTTGCCTTTAATTGAATTAAGGCTTTTTGCACAAGGAATTCTAATCATTGGACCATTTTGTTTAACTCCAGAAGAATTTAAAAACTCTAATTTTCTAAGGTCAATATAAAAGCCTTTATTAAAGTTTTCATCAAAAAGCTTAGAATCAGAATCCCATCTAGTTTGAGAAGTTAACACTAAATCATTAGCATTAAAAACAGATGATAATTCAAGATAAGAATAAACAGGCAATTTTTCTTTTGCTGCAAAAAACCCAATATTGTCATTTAAAATTTTATGTAGCTCAATTGCAATGTCTTTCATTTTGACATCAATGCAATCTTTCCAAATAAAATTAAACAAAGATTTGTCTTTTTGCATTTCCAAATACTTACCAACTTCAAACATAAAGTTTTGTGGCTTATATTTAGAATACATGCTTCCAATTTCGGTAATATAATATTCAACATATCCAGCCCAAACCAATTTAGTATTACCATTTTGGTCTGTATATTCTAAACGTTGAATCTTGTCAGCAGCAGCATTCATTTCAGATAAATTTAGACTTCTTAGATAACCTAAGTTATTTTGATATAAGCCTTCTTTAAATGCCAATGCAGCTCTAGCAGCAGCAATAGAATTATTTTTGCCCTTAACAGCATTCATGCCTGTGATTAAATCTACCTCTCTTTTTTCTCCATTTGGCAAAGTAATATAGCCTAAATATGGTTTTGTTTTAGTAAAACCTTTTAAGCCATATGAATCAATAATTCTAGCATTGCCAGCTTCAATAATCGTTTCAATAACAATTTTTGCAGATTGATGACCATCATCTTTAATAATAGCTAAAACTTTAGCGTCTATAACATTATCAATAACAACCAAATCTTCATTTAAGTCTGTACCTAATACTAATTTACCTTCATAAGCAGTAGTTCCAACTTGACATAAAATATTAGAAAACTGCTGATGTACAGTTTGTTTTTTATAAATATGTCTTTTTGCTAATTTAATATTTTGCTCAATTTCACCAAAAACAAATCTTCCAGTTTGTTCTTCAATTTCATGAAAAACAACAACGGCACCTAATAAACAATCGTCTTTTAGTTTAGTATTACCATTGTTATCAATAAGATAATTTTGGTCATAAACAGAATTAACAATTGGATCGACAACCTTAAAGGCATCAGTTAATAGGTGGCTTTTTAATCTAGAAGGAACATTTTGCTTAACAGGAAAAGGCATAACAATGAAAGGAGATGAAGATTTACCATCTTTTGTTTTATTAGAAAGATAGTATCCAGGCGATTTATAAAGAGACATAGATTCATTTATAATAACCTTACCAGATTTTTCTAGCATAGATTCTGAACCTGGATGTATATTTAAATCACTCATAGTTGCTTTTAAAACTTCAGGAGAAGCTTTTTTATCTATCATTTCACCAATAGGAATTTCCTCTGACTGAACATAAGGCAAAGCTCTTTTCCAAGAAGGATTTCTAAAATTAGAATCTTTTGAAAAAGCATCAACAATAACATGCGTATTTAAAACTTTTTGAATCGCATTAAAAGTATTTGGCATATTAAAATCAATAAATGACTTTAATTTACTAATATCTTTATTAAGCAATCCAATCCATTGAATACTATATTGGGCTAATTTAGTAACTCTATGATGTATAATCAAATACAATAATTGGTTACTATTAAGGATAAGGTTTTTATTTTTATTAAGATAGTCAGGCCTAACAGACTTGTCTTTTGCCAAAGTTGATATTTGAAATAAAAATTTCGGCAAATGAGCAGAATGTTTAGCAGGATTATACAAATATTCAGGGACAACAACAGTTTTATCACTATTTGTTTCCACATCAATAAATGTTAATTCAACTTGATTATTAATTCCAATAGAAGCTTGAAATATATTTTCAAACCCAACTGGAATAATGTTATTTAAAACATCATCACAAGTCAAATTTTCATTGATAGTAGGAACATTATATATAGATAATAAACCTTTAGACATTTCGTTTTTCCTTATGCTTGCCAAGACTGTGTAGATATGAATTATGTCTTTGACATATATGAAATAGCTTTGTTAAAAACCAAAACAAAGACCCTCGAACACTATTTATGTGTCAAAAAAGTTATAACAGTTTTTTATCCAAATAATAAAGAAAATTTTTCGCAATAAAAATAAAAAAAAAGACCAAATATAAAAATATATCTAGTCTTTTTCAGAAGCTATTTAATATAATGTTTAAAACGTAAACAACCAGCCTTATTAGCATCAGTTGACTGTATAATAATACAATCAATATATTCATGGTTAAATCCTTCTAGTTCTACTTCTTGAATATCATTAATAATAGTGTCGTGAAGAATACCATCTTTTAAAAAACACTTAAGCTTCCTAAAAGAATTAGAAACATCAAGACATAAAGGAATAGATTTATCAGAAGAACTGACAGCAACAGCAGCATACATAATACACCTCATTAGACGTCAAGTCATACTTAACACCTATATAATAAACAACAAAACCTCAATGCAAAGGAATCCTTTCCAATGCATATAACAGATACTCAATTAACAACTTGAGCATCAATATTTACAGGTGTCTTAAATAAATTAGGCCCTCCTTTAACCCCAATAATAATAAGACCAACAAACATAACAAGAAACACTAATGACATAATATGCATAAGCACACTTAATAATATAGACCAAGATAATAGCTTAACAGCAGACAAACCTTGATTTGCATCATTAGCATTACAAAAACAAACAGCATAAGCTGTATCAAGTTTAATAAGATTATTCATGATAATAAATCCCATAATAAAAAAAAGACTAAGAAGCAGAAGTTTGAGAACCTTTAATAATCTTCCAAAAAGCATAAAACAAATAGAAGATAATAAAGAATTCAAACATACCTAAAATAAACCAAGGATTGATAAAAACTGTATAGGCAACAATAGAAGCTAATACAGCAAGCTTAAAATAGGAAATGTTACCATTTTCATCACGAAATAAAACCATAGACATATTGCTATGTTTAGATGTTTCTTTAGACATAATAGTCACCTATTGAAATAAAGGACAGAAAGGGGAGAATAAGACTATTTGGCTAGATTTAGCCGAAATAACGCGCACTCATATAGGGTGCTTGTAGTGCCAAAAAATGCGTTTTCTTTGGCTTGAATTGCTCGTTTTTCAGCCGTTTTTTTAACTTCGTTTGTTGCTATTTTAGCTGAAATTAAAATCGAACCGAAAGTTAAACCAATGATTTTAAAGAAGTTTGAAATTTCGAAGCCTTTCCAAATAAGAATCCAGAGATTAACTAGATTTTTAATGAAAATTCTAACCCAAGAACAAGCATCTGAAATTGCATCTGCAACTTTAACTGTTGCAAATATAAAAACAGAAGCTAAATAGCTAAAGAACTTATAAATTCTAACTTGCATTTGCTTGCTCCAATTTGTTTTGTTTAAAGCCAGAGAAGAAATTAGTAATGAAATCTCCAATTGACTTAAACAAGTTTGAGAAGAAACCACCAGCTTTTTTGGAACTCCAAGTTGCTGGATAATCTACCCATTCAAACTTAAACCATGTACCTTTAACTCTATGTAGTTTTGAGTATCCAATTATATGTTTAGTAGCATATAAAGAAGCACTAAATATAAAACCTGAAACTGCAGATACTATAATACCTGTTATAGAACCTGTTAACCCAAAATACAACATCAAACCAAAGGACATAATAATATCTATCAAATATTCATAACCTAATACTTTCTTTAGTAGTTTTGGACTCATTTTGCCAATAATGCTTAGAAATTCAAAGGCTGTGAATAAAGATGCAATGACAATTAAGGTCATCGACATTGTTATTCTCCTTTTTTATAAAGGATTACCACAACAAGAAATAATATATAAGAATACAATATCACTTGTCAAAACTTTTTTAAAAATATTTTCAGCATTTAAGTCTAAAAATTATTCAAAAAGATTTTATCAGTTTCAAGGTCTAATCTTATATAACACTTAAAATGTTTTGTCAACACTTATGCGCTCACTTTCGTTTCGCGCATAGTGTATGACTATATAACAGTATCACTTCCTTGTGACACTTATTATATATACTTATTTACCACATGCAACATTTATTCAAAAAGGCAAATCGTCCTCGATGTTCAACATTTCTGTTGTTTCTTTAGACTTTTTATCCTCTTTATTGCTGTTGCTTGTACTGACTTCTTTTGCTAAGTCATTTGTTTCATTTAAGACTGCATCGTAGTCTATTTCATCTTCGATGCTTTTGATTTCATCACTGATATCTTCACCTGATAATAATAAGTCTAATAAGGATTCGTCTGCATTAGAGTTGACGCTGCCTAATTTAGAAATATCTTTGAGGCCTAGATATGTTGACTGGTCTGTAAGTCTTAATTCCCAACTGATTTTAGATGAAGTGTTATCAGTTCCATTTGCATGTAGGCGCATTTCTGCGTTATTGACTTGGATATGTTCGTTTTGATGAAACACATCATATAATACATTTGCTCTAGATTTTTTGCTGCTTTCTGTAGCTGCGTTATTATCTTTTGCATTTGTATTATTGTTCAAGTATGCAATTGTTACTGGGTCAATACATGTTAAGCGTCCTTCTGTTGTGTTGGCCATACGGTCAAAGACTTTACCTACCATGTCTAAGCTGTATTTCTTTTTGTTTCCTTCGCCTATTTCTCGTAGTCCATGAGTTAATTGTTGGCCTAATCCATTTGTTGTAGATGTTACCTCTGTATTACCGCGAAAAACGCCATTCCAGTTTGAAACACACATTGGTTTATTGATACCATTATGTTGGTTTTCAATAATACTTGATGTGTAATTATCACCATAGAATAGTGTTTTGTTCATGGAAATAGTATCAGGAAGGACTTCAAATACTGTGTTTGATTCTAATTTACCTGCTTTAAATAAGGCAATTAGCAAATCATTTGAGTTTTTGTTCCCGTCTTTTAAGAACTTATCAAATTCTTCTGATTTCTTTTCCAGAGGTTCTGTCTCTTGTGTGCCGCATAACATATCATGATGTTTGTTTAGCACTGGCCAAATTTTGTCTTTCCATTTTAATTCGGCAAGTTTATTTGGAACTAATGGCATATTGCGCAATGTTACTGTTGCAATCAAGGAGTTAAATGCAGAATTTCCTTTTAATGCAATCATTTTATTGTGCATATGGATATGGCCATGATTTCTGTCTGCAAAATAAAGCTTATTGCTATCACCAGAAACTTGTGGATTTGCAGGGATCAGCAACCAACATGTTTGCAGCATACGTTGGCTTTCATTGGTTTCAACGTTTGGAAGCATTGCCTTCATTAAATAGAAGTATTGGATTGCTCCACTATTGCGCTGTAAGAATAAAGGAATGCACATATGTTCATTTGCGTTAAGTAGCATGAACTGTTGTACACCAATAAGTGGACGGACAATAGGGTTTGTTGCTGGATTTGCAGGCTTGTCTGTCAACACTGCTAATGTTTTTTCTTGAGTTGTCATGTTAAGGTACTCTATATGTTAAAGGGAAATTTGACCTTTTAGGTTATGGTCAAAAAAGTTTTAACAGTTCTAATTTTGGTCATTTGTAAATTTATATAAAATATGCAAAATAGTTCTTGACAAGCTTTTTTAGTGATGTGTATAATGTTTTTGTTCAGTTATTGAGTCGAATGTGTATTTACCCCGCCTTAAATACACTTCGACACAAGTAACTGAGGGTTAAGATAATCAACTAAAGTCATGTATTGTTTTAGACTTTGCCATTTCAGCTGCACTTCTTGCTACAAAATTTGCTAAATTATGCTTCCTTTCCACGTAGAACACATAATCTCCTTCTGTGTTATTTATTGCATATTCGCTATCACTTCCTATTCTTAGGTTTGGATATGCTTCATGTGCAAATTCTATAGCTTTTAGTTCTGCATCATTAACGTTATTTGCTTTAACGTTTTTGTATTTGCATTCTGATAAGTCACTTTTTATGTAACCTATAGATGCAAATCCTTTATTGTATGATGCATCTGCATATAGGAATATTTCCTTTTCTTTATGCAGCAGCTTTGATATCAATTTTCGTATCATCACTATTTACCTCTTTATAGTTGGTTGCTAAAGATTCTTCTCCCTCTTCTAGGAGTTTAGATACATCTATTTCTGTTAAATCCTTTTCTTCTTTTTTAGCTTTTCCAATAAAAGAAGAGAATTTTTCCTTTAGCCAATTCCAGAAAGTTACTACTTTATTCCAAACCCACTGGAAGAATTGCTTAACTTTACCATATACAAACATAACTCCTTTTTTGATTCCGTCCCATATGATTGTTACACCATGTTTGGTTTTGAGAATCATTTTCTTGATGCCTGTTGCTTGTGCATGCTGCAGAGCTAAGCGGTTTGCTTCACCAATTTCTGAGTTAGGGTTAGCCTTTTGTAGTTTAACTAACCATTCTTTGGCTATTTCATTTACTGGGTCTTCAAATGATGACTGAGCAATCATTAGCCCTGTTGGGTCTGATTTAAACACACCCTGATGCATTGCTTGTGCAATAAATGTCATTGCTTCATTTACAGCACCTGCTAATTTTTTGCGTACATGCACTTTATTTTTTTCATTAGGGGCTTTTTTGTATTCACCTAAGACTTCAGTTATCTTAGTTGTTAAAGTTCCTAGATGAGAAGTAGCATCTACAGTCATAGTTTTAGTTGGGTTGATACCTTTGCCTGCCATAATAATCACCACTCAAATGTGTCTATTTCATCTTGTTCTATATTAAATGAAACAGATTTGATTGCATTACACTTTAACTCATTTGTGATTTTTGACATCATTTCTGAGTTAATATCTTTGTATAAAACGATTCTTACTTCGTTTTTATTACGAATTGTTTTTGGAGGTTCACTTCCAGTCAATCCTGATTTAATATGATTCAAGTAGAATCTATAAGCCAAGGTTGCTGTTTCATCGAAGTCATCTCCTGCAGTTAGTTTAAGAATGCATTTGGTCATGATAACCTCCTAATATTTGCATCAAATAGATTATAACAAAAAGGAGGATTTCTCACCATTATGCTAGACCTAGGAATTTTGCACTTGA
>Ga0208695_1000938_pt1 | contig 26953 bp, 25 predicted proteins | sample AD_UKC111_MetaG_FD_184449 | JGI IMG/M metagenome (GOLD analysis project Ga0208695, IMG submission 184449) | Active sludge microbial communities of municipal wastewater-treating anaerobic digesters from Hong Kong - AD_UKC111_MetaG (SPAdes)... | ecosystem: Engineered > Bioreactor > Anaerobic >...
CAGTCTTTAAGATTAAAGAATATGTCTTACCTCCATCCCTCCCCACTTCCCCTTCAGCCACTCCGCCGCCAGCCTCCTGTGGCAGTGGTCCGGCTTTTCCTCGCTGCAGAGCAGGCAGGCCCGGTCGAAGTCCTCGGGTTTCAGCTTTGTCAAAACCTGGCGTTCCTCCAGCAGGTCCAGGTAGGCGGCTTCAAATTCCTCCCAGGAGATCTTTCCGCCCCGGAATCCCTCCATCAGCTCCCTTGTGGCGGCCAGCAGGGGAACAGGCTCGTATTCGATGGCGGCGATCACCTTCAGGAAGTACCTCAGGTCGTTTTTCTTGGTGAAGCCCGCGAGCTGGGAAACGTTGTTCAGCCGAACATCGATCACCTTCCGCACCCCGTTCTTCACCAAGCTTGTGAAGAATTCCTCCGCGCTCTTCCCGGTAAACCCGATCGTGAACAGTTTCATTCCTCTCACCCCTTTCCCTCTCCAGTTTATCCAGGGACACGAAAAAACCGGGACCCCTTTCCGGGATCCCGGTTTCCTGTTTTTTTCTCCTCTATCCTGTTTCCCCCTCGTGCACGAGGGGGGCGAGTGTTCGGCGGATGGAGCCCAGGCGGGCGCTGACGGCCTGCTGGGTCAGGCCCAGCTCTCGCGCGATCTCGCCCTGGGTGGCTCCCTCGGCGAGCCGCAGCACGATCAGGCGATCCTGGGGACTGTGGATCTTTCGCAGCAGCAGTTCGATTTCCATGGGTTCGTCGAACAGGGCGGCCAGGTCGTCCGGGGCCGCCAGTTCCCCGTACCGGTCCATGTCGGCGGGGGGTTCCTTCCAGCGCAGCCGCCGGGCGGCGTCGCGGACCGCCCGTTTCACGCCGAGCCTCAGGAAAAGGGCCAGGTGCTCTTCCCGGGTGCATTTTTCCAGCAGCCTGAGCACCGCCAGGCTGCCTTCCTGGCAAAGGTCCTCGAATTCCGCGCCGCGCCCCTTGTACTGGCGGGCGGCGGCCTTGATCAGCGGTCGGTAATCCCGCACGATCTGTTCCTTTCGCGCATCCGAAAGCATTTTCCTTTTTTTCCCTCCTCCCGTCCGGGGAGGCCTCTCCCTAGGAAGAGGCGGCCCCGGAACGGTTGAGTGCGGCCTGCAGGTCCCGGATGGCCAATGTCAGGGCCTCGAGCTTGCTTTCCATCCGTACCAGCAGGTAGCTGGCCACGGCGATGGAAAAACCGCTCTGCAGGGCCGCTTTCACCAGCTCTTCCACGGGATCACCTCCTCGGGGGCAGCATTGGGGCGGGGAGCGCCAGGCTCCCCGCCTTCAGGCTTGACCGTCCATCCTGGGATGCCGGGACGGGGCGGAGCCTTGCCGGTTGGAAACGGGACGCTAGTCGCCGAAGACGACGGTCACCGTGCGGTCCACGATGTCCGCGCCCAGGCGGCTGTTGGGGCCCGCGACGAAGACGTCGTGGTCGATGACGGCCTGCATGGCCGTTTCGATCTCGGCCTGGGTGAGTCCTTCCTTGGGGTACGGAAGGGACAGGACCATCCGCTCGTTCGCCACGGGGGTTCCAAAGGTCATCCGAAGGGTTTTCATGGGTTCACCTCCTCTCGTTCATCGTCGGGCACGGGCCTAGCGGCACTAGGCCACGAGGTCGCTGTCGACCTTGCTGACGGCGGAAACGGGGTACGCGAGCAGGGCCCCGAGGGCCGAGGCCACGGCGGCGACGTCGTCGGCCAGTGCGGCGGCGTCCAGGCCGGAGAAGTTCAGGGTCCGGTAGACGGGTTTTCCCTGTTCGCTGGTTCCCGTCTGGATCTTCAGGGCCAGGCGGGAGGATTCGGGAGTGTAGGCTGCCATTCGGCTTCACCTCCTTTCCGGGGGGGTTCAACAGGTAAGAGTGGAATCAAGTCCCGATTTCTACAAATGCCAAAAGCGAAAAAAAGCGTTCATTTTTCTCGGGGATGGGCAGCGGGTCAGCAAGCTGTCATAATGAAGCGAACCGGGCTGAGGTTTCTTTAAGGGGAGGGGTGTTTCGTGAGGGAAATGCGCCGGAAGGACAAGCAGATCACGGACAGGAGCGAAATCGAGGCGATCCTGAAGCGGAACAACGTGTGCCGGATCGCGCTGTTCGACGAGGAGGCCCCGTACATCGTGCCCCTGTGCTACGGGTACGAGGACGGCTGCCTCTACTTCCACGGTTTCGCGGGAGGGACCAAGCTGGAACTGATCCGGAAAAACCCCTCGGTTTCCTTCGAGGTGGAGGAGGGCGTCCAGGTCGTGACGGACCCGGACCCGTGCGAGTGGTCGGTGAAGTACCGGAGCGTGATCGGCCGGGGAGTGGCGGAGATCCTGGAGGACCCGGCGGAGAAGAAGGCCGGGCTGGACGTGGTGGTGAAGGCGTTCGCTGGGATGAAAAAGGAATTCCCGGAGCAGGCCCTGCGGGCGGTGAGCGTGGTGCGGATCCGGGTGACGGAACTGTCGGGGAGAAGCTCGGGGTACTGAGAAGAGGCGCTTTTCCTAGAGGCGCTCGGCGAAGTCCTTGGGCTGGAACAGGTAGCCCTGGGGAGGGCAGGGGGCGGTGGGAGCCAGCGGGGCTTCCGCGGCTTCCTCGAAGGAGAAGGTTCCTTCCGAGATCAGGGCGCGGCAGGTTTCCACCACTTCCTGGTTGAGGGCGGTTCCGGCAAGACGCTGGATCTCCACCAGGGCGGTGTCCACGCCCAGGGCCGGGCGGTAGGGGCGGTCCCAGGAGATGGCCTCCACGATGTCCGCCACGGCCAAAATCTGGGCGTCCAAAAGGATTTCCCCGTTCTTCAGGCCCTGGGGGTAGCCGGACCCGTCCAGGCGCTCGTGGTGCTGGTACACGATGTCCGCCAGGGGCCAGGGCAGTTCGATCCCCTTGAGGATCTGGTACCCCGATTCGCTGTGGGTCCGCACGAGGCTGCGCTCCATGTCCCCGAGCAGGCCGGGCTTGCTCAGGATGTCCGTGGGGATGTTGATCTTGCCGATGTCGTGGACGAGGGCCGCCATCCGGATGCCCCGGATGCGGTCCTCGGGCAGGCCCATGCGGGCGGCGATGGCGCAGGCCAGCTCGGAAACGCGGCGCTGGTGTCCCGCGGTGTAGGGGTCCTTTCGCTCCACCGTGTTGGACAGGGCGACGATGGTCTGCTCCCAGGCTTTCTCCATCCGCTCGAGGCTGCGGCGGAGCTGCTCCCGGCTTTCTTCCAGGCTTTTCTCGGCGCGCTTGACCTGCCGGGTGTCCCGGTAAAGGGTGTAGAAGCCCAGGGAATTGTCCCCGTCGCGGATGAGGGCCGACTGGATGGCCACGTCCAGGAGGGTGCCGTCCTTGCGGCAGCGCACCGTTTCGATGGGAGCCGCCTCCCAGTCTTCGGCGGCCCGCCGGTCCAGCCGGTCCCCCTCTTCCTTCAGGAATTCCGGCACAACCAGGTCGTTCAGTTTCTTTCCGATGGCTTCCTCGCGACTGTAGCCGAACAGCTCGCAGAACCGGTCGTTCACGTTGACGACCCGGAGGTCCGAGAAGTTCTCGATGGCGATGGCGTCCGGGGCGCTCTGGAAGAGGCGCTCCCAGTAGGCTTTCTCGACGCGGAGGCGCTCTTCGGCCTGCTTGCGGTCGGAGATGTCCCGGATGAAGGCGAAGTGGATGGGAACGCCGTTTGGATCCCCCGCGACGGCGTGGATGTAGATGGAAACCGGGACGAGGGAACCGTCCTTGCGGATGAGCTCCTTCTCGTATCCCTGGACCTTTCCGGTCCTCCGCGCGGCCTCGTGGCGTCGGGAATCAAGCCGGTGGTGCCGGGCCGGGGTCAGGTCCTTCCAGGTGAGGCCCGCCAGCTCTTCTTCCGTGTAGCCCAGCAGTTCCTGGAAAGCCCGGTTGCTGCTCAGGATCCTTCCCTTCGCGTCACCGGCGGCGAAGGGGTGGATGGAGCTTTCGGCAATGTCCTGCATGAAACGCATGCGGGCCTGGGCCTGCTCCAGGGATTCCTCCAGGAATTTCTGCTCGGTCATCTCCCGCCCCAGGGCGAAGAAAAGGCGGGGACTGCGGCCCTGCCGCAGGGTCCAGGAAAACCACTTGTAGGTTCCGTCGGCACAGCGGAAGCGCGCCTCGAGGGTCAGGAGGCCGGTGCGCATGCGCCGGATCTCCCGGAAGAAGGGGCGCGAGGTCCGGACGTCGGAGGGATGGAGGAACTCGACGAAGGGACGCTCAAGGAGCTCCTCGGCCCGAAAGCCCAGGTGCCGTTCCCAGGCGGGGTTGAGCCACCGGATGAAACCGTCGTAGCCCGCTTCGCAGAAGAGCTCCTCGGAAAGGTTCAGGTAGGCTTCCAGGAGGGTCAGGGGGGGGCGGACGGGAGCATCCGGCTGTCGTTCGGCGGGTTTCGCAGCCGGCACGGCGGGGAAGACCTCTCTAAAGTTTCCCTGGGCGGTCGCGTCGTGGCGCATGTCTTTATGGTAGCACAATCCGAAGGGGACGGAAGGGATTTTCAAACGTGGCATTTTCGTGAAAGAAAGGCTAGAATGAGGGCGCGTTCATCTCCATCGTACTGGACCCGTTGGTTGAAGGAGGAGTCGGCAATGAGCCAGGCGTTCGTCCGCCATGACGAGGATACCGAGGCGTTCAAGGGCGAGCTCGAGAACCTGAAAAAGCTCCGGGATTGGCTGAAGATCCAGGAGAAGAAGAAGGCGGCCCTTGAATCTCCCGAGAGCGTCGCGAAGATCGACCCGGCCACCCGGGAAAAGTGGCTTCGGGAGGTCATCGCGGACATCGAGAAAACGCGGGTCGAACTGGAAAAGCTGGAGAAGGAAATCAAGAACCGCTAGGCGGGCGCGGAAAACCGGGAGAAACGGGGTCCGGCCCCCCACGGGCCGGACCCCGTTTTTTTCCGTGCCTTCAGGCTTTCAGCGCTTTCGCGATCCGCTCCAGCCCCTCCCGGAGCAGGACCCTCGGTGTGGCGACGTTCAGCCGGGCAAACCCTGCCCCCTCGGGGCCGAACATCGTGCCTGCATTCATGGCGACCCCGGCCCTGTGGATCAGAAAGTCCGCGAGCGCTTGCGGGTCCAGCCCCATCCCCCGGCAGTCCACGAAGGGGATGTAGGTTCCCTCGGGCTTTACCAGCTTCATCCCGGGGATGTTCTCCCGCATGAACCGGTCCGCGAACGCGAGGTTTTCCCCGAGGACTTCCAGCAGCGCTTCCAGCCACGGACCCCCGTGCCGGTAGGCGGCTTCCATGGCGACGATGCCGAACAGGTTCACCGAGAGGTCCAGGTTGTCGTGCAGGAACGCCTTGAAGACCGCCCGTTTTTCCGGGTCCGGCAGGATCGAGTACGAGCTGGCAAGCCCGGCGATGTTGAAGGTCTTGCTGGGAGCCATGCACGTGATCGTGCGGGCAGCGATCTCGGGGGCAAGCGAGGCCATGGGGACGTGTCGGTGGGGAGCATAGACGATGTCCGAGTGGATCTCGTCGGAGACGATCAGCAGGTTGTGGCGCAGGCAGATCTCGGCCACCGCGGAAAGCTCCTCGCGGGTCCAGACGCGGCCGGAAGGGTTGTGGGGCGAGCAGAAAAACAGCACCGTCGCTCTCGGGTCGGAAGCCCGCCGTTCGAGGTCCTCCAGGTCCAGGGTGAATCGCTCTCCGTCAAAACGCAGGGAATTCGCCGACACCCGCCTCCCGTTCGATTCGATGACCCACCAGAAGGGATGGTAGACGGGCGTCTGCATGATCACGCGGTCCCCGGGCTGGGTGAAGGCCAGGAGGGTCGTCGCCAGCGCGGGCACAACGCCCGGGGTGGGGGCGTACCAGTCCGCCGAAGGGATGTTCCAGCCGTGGCGGGTCTCGATCCAGTTCGTCACGGCCTCCCAGCAGCTTTCGGGGTGGAAGGTGTAGCCGTAGATCCCGTGCTCGACCCGCTCCCGGAGGGCCTGGATCACCGCCTCGGGGGCCTTGAAGTCCATGTCCGCCACCCACATGGGGAAAAGGTCCTTCACGCCGAACCGTTCCCCGGTCTGGTCCCACTTGACGCAGGAAGTTCCGCGCCGTTCGATCACCGTCTCAAAATCGAACCGTTCCATGCTTTTTTGCCTCCCATCCGGCCTTTCAAGGCTTTTGCCCCTCATTCTACCACCCGTGCCTCTAGTCTAAAGGTCCCATTAAAAGCCCCATTTTCTAGGCCTTAAATCTCACTATCGTTATGCTAAATCGCCACAAAAGCGAATAAAATTTGCGCGTCATGTCGACAATTCCTCGCTATTTCCCGCTCAGCCGGTTTCCTGTCCCCTGTGGGGAACTCCGTCGCTTTGCCTCTTTGCAGCCCTTCGGGTAGGATAAAGTCGTCAGGCAGGAAGGGCAAAAGGCAAGACACCCCGTGAATCTGGACGTACCGGAGAGGGTTTTCCGGGAAGCCGCGGAGCGGGGCGGACAAGCCGGAAGAGCCTGGAAAGCCTGAGAAGTCGGACTACCCGGTGCAGCACCCGAAACAGAACCCTGCAAAACAGGAATCTGGCAGTTCGGATGGGTAAAAGGCAGGAAACGGAAGTACGCAACAGATGCAGGGCAAGCACCAAAGGCAACACCAAGGAGCTGGTAGCTTGAAGGAAAAAAATGAAACACCCGGGTAGTCCGGCTTTCCTCAAAGGGGATGGGCGAAAAATAAGAGACGAAGTGACGGACAAGGTTCCACAACTGAATAGCGAAAGCCTGTGTGGGGCGAGGTTCTCGTCCCCGATGAAAGCCCCGGAGGGGTTTCACAGACCGACAGGCCGCGAAGCTGCGGTAACGGGTAGGTAAAAGGGATTCGAGCAAGAAAACGGCTCGAATCCCTTTTTTTTGACGCTTAGAGTCCCAGGGCGGCTTTCGTTCCCGGGCGGGGATTTCCTTCCTCGTCCCAGCCGAGAATCGCCCAGGCCATCTTCAGGGCGTTCTCGAACGTTTCCGGGTCCAGGGTGCGGCGTCCTTCGTAGGGGCCACTGGAGATCGGCTCGAAGAGCCGCTTCGGCAGGACATCGTCCGCCGGGCCGAATCCCAGGTTCCGGTTCAAGATCCGCGCCGCGGCCAGGCTTCTCTGTCCCATCCGCATGAGCTCCCACAGGCTCGTCTTCCATCCCGTCGCGGCTTCCACGAGAAGGGGGATGCCTTCCACCGGAAAGGCGCTTCGGGGCGCGAAGACGAAGTGGCATCCTCCCAGGTGGTTCTGAAAGGTCCAGAAGGTCCAGAGGGTCATCAGGGCGGAGATTTTCTCGCGGCCCAGCGAGAGGGGATCCATGGGGCCGAGGATTCCCAGCGGGGCGACGGATTTCGTCCCGAACCCCTCCGGGTCGGTCATGAGGGTGTCGTGTGCCATCTGCATGTGGTCGGCACCGCCGGGGGCGAGGGCATAGCCCAGGGCGACCCCGACCTTCCCCCGCGGATCGTGCATCGGAAGTTCCTGCCCCTTTACCTCCATCAGAAAATCCGCTCCGAATCCGAGGATCGAGGAGGCGCGCTTCGATCCCTCCGCCAGGATGTCCCCGATGCCCTGGCGGAAGGCAATGGCCTCGATGAGGGAGAGCATCCCCTCCGTGTCGCCGAAGCCGCTGACCCCGGCCTTTTCCGGTGAGATGAGCCCCCGCTCCACGGCCTCCATCAGCCAGGCGATCGTCATCCCGGTGGAGATCGTGTCCAGGCCAAGGGCGTTGCACCGCTCGTGGGCCTTGGCAGCGGCGGACAGGTCCGAACAGCCGCAGGCGGGACCGAAAGCCGCGACCGTTTCGTATTCGGGACCGCCGTAAGCCGGGTCAAGGTTCCTCGCCCCCGGCCGGGGGACCCTTTTGCAGCGGATGGCGCAGGCGAAGCAGCCGTGGGTCTGGGCCAGCAGCTCGCGGTTGTAGAAGGCGCCGTTCATCAGGTCGGCCCCTTCAAACGAGCCCTCCCGGAAGTTTCGGGTCGGCAGAATCCCCAGGGCGTTCAGGCCGCCCAGGGCCGCCGGCGTCCCGGTCTCCCTGAGGGTCCAGGCCAGGGGATTTTCCTTCCAGGAAGAAAAGAGGGCCTGTGCCTCCTTCAGGCGCTCCGGCACGACGGGGGAAATCGCCTTCGGGGCGGGAGCGGCCACCGCCTTGACCCGCTTGGAGCCGAGGACGGCGCCGAGCCCCGTCCGCCCGTTGGCGTGCCGCAGGTCGTTGATGATGCAGGCGTAGCGGACCCGCCGCTCTCCCGCCGGGCCGGTCAGCAGCGCGCTGATCCGGCCGTGCCGTGCGGTGAGGGCCTCGTAGGTTTCCCGGTTGGTCTTCCCCCAGAGGTCCGAGGCATCGAGCACCGACACCGTGCCGTTTTCCACCCAGAGGTAGACGGGGTTTTCCGAGGCCGACTCCAGGACGATCGCGTCGACCCCCTGGGCCCGCATCGCCGGGCCGAAGGAGCCCCCGGCCTCGGACTCTCCCAGGGCCCCGGTGAGGGGGCTTTTCGCGTAGACGCCGTAGCGGCAGGTCCCGGAGAACGCCAGGCCGTTCAAAAGGCCCGCCGCGATCACCAGCGGGTTTTCGGGGGAAAGGGCGTCCGTCTCCCGGGTCAGGCGTTTTTCCAGGACCGGCAGGGCAAGCCCCCGCTCGCCTCCCCAGGTGCGGGTTTCCTTTTCCGAGAGGGTCTCCCCCTTCGCGCTTCGAGAAGAAAGGTCGACCCAGGTTCGGAAAGCCTGTCTCATGCGCGTGTCACTCCTTCTGTCCGTTCGGCTCGATCCCGTGCCATTCTGCCAGGGTCCTGGCCACGGTTCTCCCGGCAAAGGGCTTGGCCAGCCGCCTGGCCCCTTCCCGCAGGCGCGCCAGCTCGGCAGGGTTTTCCAGGATCTGCCGGGCCTTTTCCCCCGCCGCCCGGTATTCCAGCAGGGTCCTGGCCGCGCCGCTGTCCAGGAGGATGTCGCTATTGCGCTGTTCCTGCCCGGGGATCGGGTCCATGATAAGGATCGGCTTCCCCAGGGCCAGGGCTTCGGACGAGCAAAGACCTCCCGGCTTCATGATGACCAGGTCGCTGGCGCAGTACCAGTCGATCAGCCCGTTGACGAAACCTTCGACCCGGACCCGGGGTTCGTCCTCGAAACGGGTCCGGAGCGCCTCGGCGAGCTCCTCGTTCCTCCCGCAGACGGCAAAGACATCCATGCCGTCCTGCCTGACGAGGGATTCCACCACTCCCTCGATGGGCCCCACGCCGATGCCGCCGCTGACCACCAGGACGGCCGGGGCGTCCCTCTCCAGCCCGAGCCTTTTCCGGGCTTCCTCCCGGCTCGGGGGAGTGCAGTAGAGCGGATCGATCGGGATCCCCGAAAGGACGACCCGGCCCAGGTCCAGGCCGTCGGCCGCGTACTGCCGGACGGCTTCGTCGCTGGCGACGAACCAACCGGAGAAGGCCCGGTTCCGGTGGAAGATGTGGCTGAGAAAATCGGTGTTCACGTAATAGACGGGGACCCCGGGGAAGGCGGACATGACGGCGCTGGTCCCGAAGAAGTGGGTGAACAGGATGACGTTGGGGGCAAAGCTTTCGAGGCTGAGGCGCAGCTTGGTCAGGTTCAGCTTCTCCGCCAGCTCGTTCAGGGTGCTCAGCAGGCCGTCCTGGGACTCGGGGTGCTCCATGGACTCGTAGAAATAGCCCCAGAGCTGGGGCGCACGCCTCACCATCTCGAGGTAGCTCCGGGTGTAGATGCCCCGCACCAGGGGAGAAGAATAGGCCAGGGTGTCCAGGCAGACGGTCTTCACGCCGGGGAACTCGGCCTGGAACCATTTCGTGAGGGCCAAGGCGGCGGTCTTGTGCCCCGTTCCCACGGACGCGTAGAGGACAGCGATCCGAAACTCCCTCATGGCCCTATTCATCCGATGCGGAGGGCTCCCCTGCACCCTGGAGGGGCACAGGCTTGCACAGGTCGCGGGATCTTCGCGCCACCCGGCCGCATTTCCTGCAGACGTAAAGAGGTTCCCGCACCCATTCCTTGTATTCCTCCAGGTTCTTTTTCAGGAACCCGGGAGTGATCCTCTTGCAGAAAGGCTTTTCCTCCGACACGGCGACTCACCCGTCCTTTCGTCTGGAAAATCCGTCCCTGCTTTCCATCATACCCCAGCGGGATGCGTTTCAAAGGCGTATACACCTTTCCGATTCCCATGCTTTTCGGCCCCATTGGGCTTGCCCCTGTTTTCCCTTTCTTTGCAAGGGTCGAGATGCTTTCTTGACGGAATTCCCCAGAGCCCCTAGAATGGGCTTTGATGCATAATCGTATACAACTAGGAGGGGGTACGTTTGAAGAAGAAGGTCACCGTTCTGGGTTGCGGCCTGGTGGGGTCCGTCATGGCTCTGGACCTGGCCGCCGACGAGGCGTACGAGGTCACCGTCTGCGACGCCAGCCTGGAAAACCTTTCCAGGACGAAGGCAAGGGCGAAGGGACCCCTCGCGATCCGCACCGATGTCGATTTCGCCTCGCCCGCTTCCATCACGGAAGCCGTGCGGGGACAGGATCTCGTCATCGGCGCCGTTCCCGGGTTTTTGGGCTACGCGATGCTCGGGGCCGTCATCCGTGCCGGGGTCAACATGTCCGACATCTCCTTCATGGGGGAGGATTACAGGGAATGGGACGCCGAGGCGAAAAAGGCGGGCGTCACCACCTTCGAGGACGTCGGCGTGGCCCCCGGGGCCTCCAGCATCCTGATCGGCCACGCCTGCGAGCAGCTGGACCGCGTCGACGACGTCACCTACTCCGTCACCGGCCTTCCCACCAGGCCGGAACCCCCGTTCAACTACAAGCTCGTCTTTTCCCCCGACGACCTGATCGAGGAGTATGTCCGTCCCGCCCGGATGAAGCGCGACGGCAAGATCGTCACCGTCCCGGCGCTTTCCGGCTGCCGGATCATGAAGTTCGACATCCCCGGCATCCCGCTTCCCGAGATGGAGGGATTCTTCACCGACGGGTGCCGGACCCTGCTGGACACGATCCCCTCGCCGAACGTGACGGAATACACGCTGCGCTACCCCGGGACCGCCCGTGACATGACGCTGCTGCGGGAGATCGGGCTGTTCGGCACGGAACCGGTGGACGTGAAGGGGACGAAAGTGGCTCCCCGCGACCTGTTCGGAGCGTTGGCCTACCCGAGGATGAAGCTGGGCGAAGAAGAAAACGAGTTCACGTTCTTCCACGTCGAGGTGACGGGCGAGAAGGACGGGAAGCGCCTGCAGTACACCTACACGCTCTACGACGAGAAGGACATGGCCACGGGATTTCCTTCCATGAGCCGCACCACCGGATTCCCGTGCGTCATCGTGGGAAGGCTTCTGGCTGAAGGCGTGCTGAACATGCCGGGCGTCAATCCGCCCGAGGCGGTGGGGAAAAACCCCGAGGCCGTCCGGCGGCTGCTCGAGGAACTGCAGAAACGGGGCGTGAAGATCGCTTCTTCGGTGAAGGAACTGTAGAAGGTCGAGGGGGGAAGGCGCCGCCTTCCCCCCTTATTTTTTCTTTCTACTTCCCGTTTAGCTTTTCCTTCAGCAGGTCCCCGAGAGAAAGCCCGACGGGGCGGTCGGCCTCCCGGGCGGTCCTCAGGGCGGAAAGCAGGCTTTCCCGGATCTGGTCGGCGGTGTAGTGGGGCGGGAAGTACAGCGCCGCGGCGTCCCCGTGGCCGCCTCCCCGGACCTTCCGGCCGTCCTTCAGCAGGCCGGTGATCCGGCCGGCCAGCCCGTCCCGGCTCCTCATCGACACGGCCCAGTCGCCGGCGGGCCTCCGGGCGGGAACCGCCACGAGGGCCGGGGGGTTCTCCATCCGGTCCAGGACGAGGCCGCAAAAGTCGGAGACGTCCCCGAACTCCAGCAGGTCGGGCGGAACGTAGACCAGCTCGTCCCGGACGCGCAGGACGCGTTCGAGCGCCCGGGCGAACCGTTCCTCCTGGGCCCTGACGAACCGCTCCGCCACTTCCCGTTCGGACTCCGTGAGGGCAGCGTCCGGGTCGGCCGCCAGGCGCATCAGGACTCCCCAGGGACCGCAAAGGGTCACCATGGCCTGCCAGAGCCTGCTGTCGGGCTCCTGCCCGAGCCAGAGGTCCCGGTCGTTGGCCATGTTCACGATGGCGCCCATCCGCTCCACCCGTTGGCGGACCGAGGCAGAAAGCGGCTGTTCCAGGAGCCAGGCGTGGTAGACGGCCGCGGCGCAGCGGGAGATGTCCACAACGGCCCAGGGCCGGTTCCCGTAGCGGTCGAAGGTGGTTTCATGGTGATCGAAGAGGAAGGGAAGCTCCCCCGGGACGTACCGGGTATCCAGTTCGTCCACGGTCTGCTGCCGCTGGCAGAAGAGGTCCAGGACCAGGGGTTTCTGGCCGGCCTGCAGGCTTTCCAGCAGCAGGTTGTCCACCTCCCCGTAGCCCGTCAGCGTGATCTTCACGGGCGCGGATTCCGGCCAGGCGGCTGCCCAGGCGACGGCTGCTGCGGTGACCCCGTCCAGGTCGGTGTGGCTGATGATGTGGGTAACGGTCTTTTCCACGCGGCTCTCTCCTCCCGGGAACTTTTCCACAAGATTGTAGCCTAAAACGCTTCCGGAAAAACCTCCGGCTTCCGGGCGGATCCGGGGCATTCTTTTCCTTCCACAATTGTTTTCCCCATCCCCCCGGCGTTGTGCATCGCGGATGTGGATAATCTTTCGGCCTTGCTGGAAGAACTTGGTCACCGTTCGTCAGATTGTCGTCGTTCCGCTGAAAATTTTCCGCTCCCGCTTGGATGAAGGGGTTTTGCCCATTCACAAAGAACGTCCCTCAGGATGTGGATATGTGTATAACTTTTGTGGATGTTCTTGTGCTATTCTTTTTCTGCACGCTGGAAGAAACGGCATCGTTGAGGTGATCTTTTTGTCCAAGGAAGCGCAGGTTCTCTGGCAGGACATCATTCGGGCAACCCGGGAGGAATCTCCAGGCGGAGCCTGGGAAATCTGGATGCGTACCTGCGAGCCGCTGGAGGTCGTGGACGGGACCCTGGTCCTCGACGTTCCCAACGTTTTCGTCAAAGAACAGATCCAGTCCCGCTTCCTGGAGGCCCTGAACGATTCCGCGCGCAAGCGCGGGGACCTCCGCGGGGTCGAGCTCCGCGTCAGCTCCGAGGTCAAGCCGGCCGAACAGCAGCGGGCCGAGAAGGCGGCATCGCCTCCCCCGGTGTCCCGCCACGGTTTGAACCCGAATTACGTGTTCGATACCTTCGTCATCGGGAAATCGAATCGCCTGGCGCACGCCGCGAGCCTGGCGGTGGCCGAGTCTCCCGGCGTGGCCTACAATCCCCTGTTCGTCTGGGGCGGTGTGGGGCTGGGGAAAACCCACCTCATGCATGCCATCGGGCATTACCTCCTGAACAAGGATAGCGGCGCCAAGGTCTGCTACGTCAGCTCCGAAAAATTCACCAACGAGCTGATCACCGCCATCAAGGACAACCGGACCCACGAATTCAGGAACCGGTACCGCTCCGTGGACGTCCTTCTCATCGACGACATCCAGTTTTTGGCAAACAAGGAGAGCACCCAGGAGGAATTTTTCCACACCTTCAACAGCCTCCACGATGCCAAGCGGCAGATCGTCATCAGCTCGGACCGGCCCCCGAAGGAAATCCAGCGGGTCGAAGAACGCCTGGTGAGCCGCTTCGAGTGGGGACTGGTGACGGACATCCAGATCCCGGACCTGGAGACACGGATCGCGATCCTCCAGAAAAAGGCACTGCTCCGCGGCTGGACCATCCCCGACGAGGTCATCAACTTCCTGGCGACGAACATCCCCAGGAACATCCGCGAGCTGGAGGGCAGCCTGAACCGGATCGTGGCCTGTGCCGAGCTGAACAACGAGCCCATGACGGTCGAGAACGCGGCCTCCTGGCTGAAGGACATCATTCGGCACGTGGCGAAGGGACCGGTCACGATCGACTTGATCCAGCAGTACGTCGCCGAGGGCTTCGGCCTTTCGGTGGAAGACCTGACTTCCAGCAAGCGGACCGCCGAGGTTTCCCTGGCCCGGCAGGTGGCCATGTTCCTTAGCCGGACGCACACCGAGGCAAGCCTTCAGCAGATCGGCTACGCCTTCAAGAAGAAGGACCATACCACGGTGATCCACGCCTGCAAAAAAATCGGGGAAATGTTGAAAAGCGACCCGAAAATCAAAAATTTTGTGGATAACATCACGGAAAAGCTGTGAACATGACCCGAAAACCGGGGTACTTATCCACAAGGATTCACTGAGTACACTTTTTCCACCCCGTTCTTGTGGATACTGTGGACACTTTGTGGGAGGATCTTTTCCATTTTTCCACAGGCTTTTTCCGGCCGCCGCAGGCCTTTAGCCGGGTTTTCCACGAATCCACCGGACCTAGATCTTCTTCTACGGGTTTTTTTGGATTACGGGTGCAAAAGACGCAGGAGGGGAGCGTGACAACGTGAAGTTGCGGATCGAAAAGAACGCCTTTGTAAAAAGCTGGCAGATGGCCGAGAGAAACACCAGCACGACAAGCACTCTCAGCGTCCTTTCCGGGATCCGCTGCCTGGCCAGCGGCAGTTCCACCACGCTTCAGGCGACCGACCTGAAGACCAGCGTGACCTGCCGGGCGGCGGGCGTATCGGTGGAGGAACCCGGGGAGGTCGTTTTTCCCATTAAAGTGGTGGGAGAGCTTTTCAAGAAGGTCCCGGCCGATTCTTTCATCGTGGAGGTGCGGGAGGGGAAGGCAACGCTCCTGGCGGGGAAAAGCCGGTATCGTTTCACGACGTACCCGGCGGACGAGTTCCCGAAGCTCCCGGTGTCGACAGCGGCGCGCCTGCTGTTCGACACGACCGTCAACGATCTGGAGAGACTCCTGGACGAGGGGACCTTTTCGGGTTCTCCGAACGAGGAATTTCCGCAGTACCTGGGAACGGCGCTCTTCCAGGTCGGGGGAAACCGGGTGAGGGTCGTTTCAACGGACGGAAGGCGCCTTTCGCTTTCCACGGCGGAGATCCCAGGGAAGGAAGGCGGTGAAGAAACCCGGGTTCTCCTCCCCCTCAAGGGGCTGAACGAGTTGAAGAGGGTCCTCGGAACGATGGATGACCAGGCGCCCCTGAGGGTCCTGGTGGACGATGCGCAGGCCTATTTCCAGGCCGAAGGGGTGGAGTTTTCCGTTCGCCGGGTGGATTCGTCCTTCCCTCCCTACGAGAAGATCCTGACGAAGGACCGAACGACCTGGATGACGATCGACCGCATGTCGTTCGTTTCGGCCCTGGAAAGGGCCGAGCTGGTGGTGAGGGATTTCAGCCGGATGATCGTGATGAACCTGGCTCCCGGGGGCAGCCTGAAGATCACCGCCAGGGCACCCGAGGTGGGGACCGCTTCTGAGGAGGTCGACGCGGACATTGACGGGGAACCGCTTCGCATCGCTTTTAATGCCCGGTACCTGATGGAGGGGCTGAAGGCGCTCCACGGGTCCCTGGCACACCTGTGCTTCAACGGCCCCAACGGGCAGATGAGCCTTTCCCGTCCCGGAGAGGAAAATTTCCTCTACGTCCTGATGCCCATCACGCTGCCCGAAGAGGAGCCGGTCCCCGGAGAGGATGCGCTGTAGCTGGTTTCAGACCTTCGAGTTCCGGAACCTGAAGCCCCAGCGCCTGGAATGGGCCCTGGGGCTTAATCTGTTGAGGGGAGAAAACGGGGCCGGCAAGACGAACCTCCTGGAAGTGCTGCGGCTTTTGTCGGGTTGGGGACCTTTCCGCGGGAGGAGCGCCTCGGAGGCTCCGCGATGGGAAGGCACCGCCGGAAGAGCGGCCCTGAAAGGCGGTTTTTCCGGGGAAGAAGACCTGGAAATTGCGGCGTTCGTGGGAAGAAGGGTGGATCTCCGCAGGGACGGGAAACCGGTCGGCGCCGCGACGGTCAGGAACCGCGTCCCGGCTCTCTCGTTCACGCCGGAGGATCTTGCCCTGGTCGAGGGAGCGCCGGCAATCCGGAGACGTTTCCTGGACGGGCTCTGTGCGCTGCTGCTGCCGCTGTATGCCTTCCGCCTCCTGGAATACCGGAAAGCCCTCCGGCAGAGAGCGGCGGCGCTGAGGCAGAACCGGGGGGTGGGAGCCACCGCCAAAGTCCTGGCCCCGCTGGCCTCCTGGATCTGGGCATCCCGGGCTGCCGCGGTGGACCTTCTCCGGATGGGCCTTTCCGAGGTGAGCGAACTCCTTCCCGGGCCGGTAGAGATCGCGTTCACCAGGGGAGGGAGCGTCGGCCTGGAAGACGGGCTTGAGGATTACTGGACCTCCCTCGCCCGCCACGCGCACCTGGAGGGGCGGATTGGACTCCCGGTCGTGGGGCCTCACCGGGACGACCTGCTCGTGGCAAGCGGCGGGAAGTCTGCCCTGCAGGTCTTTAGCCGGGGGCACCGGCGGAGGGTGGCGGTGGCGCTGATGATGGCGGCCGGCTGGGCGGTGGAGCGCAAACTGAGGCGCGCTCCGCTTTTGCTCCTGGATGAAGTGGCCGCGGAGCTGGATGACACGGGAAGGTCGGTCCTGGTCGAGGCGCTTAAGGCAAGAGGATGGCAGGTGTTCGCCGCCACCGCGGAAAGCGCTTTTGACGGGTGGCCTGGAGCGGTATGGGTCGTTTCGAAAGGATCGGTTCAGCGGAAGGCCTGAGGGGGAACGGTTCGGATGAAGGAACGGTATGAAGTCATCGTGGTGGGAGCCGGGCACGCGGGCTGCGAGGCGGCCCTGGCGGCCGCGAGGATGGGATGTTCAACCCTGCTCTTGAACCTCTATATCGACAACATGGCGCTGATGGCCTGTAACCCTTCCATCGGCGGCCCGGCGAAAGGGCACCTGGTCCGGGAGATCGATGCGCTGGGGGGCGAACAGGCCCGCGCCACCGACGCCTCCACGCTGCACATCCGGTGGCTCAACACCTCCAAGGGACCCGCGGTGCAGACCCTTCGCGCCCAGTGCGACAGCCGGGCCTACCACTCCGCCTACCTGAACGCCGTCGAGAGGACCCCGAACCTCGACCTTTTCCAGGACATCGTGACGGAGATCGTCGTTTCAAAGGGAAGGGTCAGGGGAGTGAAGACCCGGCTAGGGTTGACGTTCCCCGGGGAGATCGTGATCCTGGCAACCGGGACCTACCTCGGCGGGAGGGTCCATGTCGGCCTGGTGAATTTCCCCTCCGGTCCCCTGGGGCAGATGCCGGCGACGGAACTGACGAAAAGCCTCGTGAAGGCCGGTTTTGAAGTGGGGCGCCTGAAAACGGGGACGACCCCCCGCATCCACGCGGCTTCCGTGGACTGGGCTTCCCTCGAGCCCCAGGAAAGCGCTTCCGAGCCGCTCGCGTTCAGCCATTGGAGCCAGCCGCGGATCCACGTGGGGCACGCCTGCTACCAGACCCGGACGACGCCCCGAACGCACGAGATCATCCGGGGCGCCCTCGACCGGTCTCCGCTTTTCACCGGGGCGATCGAGGGTGTGGGACCGCGGTACTGCCCTTCGATCGAGGACCGGGTGGTTCGCTTTCCCGACCGGGACAGCCACATCGTCTTTCTCGAACCGGTGGGAGGGCAGACGGCAGAAATCTACATGCAGAACTTCTCCACGAGCCTCCCGTTCGACGTGCAGGTCGAGATGGTCCGGTCGCTCCCGGGCTGCGAAAACGCCCGGTTCCTGCGCCCCGGGTATGCCATCGAGTACGATTTCCTTCCCCCGACCCAGCTTTTCCCCTGGCTGGAAACGCGGATCGTCCGGGGGCTTTTCTGCGCCGGCCAGATCAACGGGACGTCCGGCTACGAAGAGGCGGCGGCCCAGGGGCTGCTGGCGGGGATCAACGCGGCCCGAACGCTGAGGGGAGAAGAGCCGGTCGTCCTGGGGCGAGGCGAGGCCTACATCGGGGTCCTCGTGGACGACCTGGTCACCAAGGGGACCCAGGAGCCCTACCGGATGTTTACCAGCCGCTGCGAGCACCGCCTGATCCTGCGCCATGACAACGCGGACCGCCGCCTGGCCCCGATCGGCCGGAAGCTGGGGCTGATCGACGACGACCGGTGGCGGGTCCTGGAAGCGCGCTGGGAGGCCCTTGAAGCGGAAAAAGCACGGCTGGAGAGGACCAGGATCTTGCCGACGGAGGAGAACAACGCCCTCCTGCGGCAGGCAGGAACCGTTCCCATCGAAATGCCGGTTCCGGCCCTGGAACTGCTCAGGCGGCCGGAAGTGACGTGGGATCTCCTCCAGGCGATGGCGGAAACCCCTTCTTCCCTTTCTGCCGACGAGGCGGCCACCCTCCAGACGGAGATCAAGTACGCCGGCTATATCGAAAGGGAGAAACGCGCCGTGGAGCGTCTCGAGCGCATCGAGCGGGTCGCGATCCCGGAAGGCTTCGATTACGATTCCGTCACGGGTCTTTCTTCCGAAAGCCGGGGGAAACTTTCCAGGTTTCGCCCGCTGACACTGGGGCAGGCGGGGCGTATCTCGGGCGTAACGCCGGCGGACGTCCAGATTCTCTGGGTGGCGGTGAAAGCTTACCATGAGCGCGAATCCAGCTAGGGGTAAGCGGCAGGCGAAAGACCTGAGCCCGATCGGGGCCTTCCTGGGCCGCGGCTTGAGCCCCCAGGCGCGGATGCGGCTGAACCTGGCCGACCTGTCGAAGAACTGGGAGAAGGTCGTCGGCGAGGTCCTGGCCAGGAAAAGCCGGCCGGTTGCCCTGGAAGACGGGATCCTGGTCGTGGCCTGCGAGACGTCTTCCGTGGCCCAGGAAATCCTGGTGCGGCGGGATCTCATCGCCGACAGGGCCCGGAAGGAATGGGGGCTGGCCCTTAAAGGGGTGCGCCCTTCCGTCCGGAGGATTCCCCTCCCCCGAAGCGCCGCGGTGAAAAAGGAATCGCCGCCCCCGTTCGAACCTCCTCGCCATGAGGTCGAAAAGGCCCTGGCCAGGATCGGGGGACGGATCGGCAACCCGGAGATCGAAACGGCCCTGGCCCGGCTCATGGTGACGTTCCGGCGCCGCTTCAGCCGGGGAAAAGATTGAAAAGAAGCAAAGTTATGAGAAAATGGACCGGGTTGAAAAAATCGATGCCGAGGAGAAAAAAAGAATGGGTTACCCCACGTTGAAAATTGGAAAGCATCAGCCCCGTTTCCCGCTGATCCAGGGGGGAATGGGCGTCAAGATCTCCGGGCCGCGCCTGGCCGGGGCCGTGGCGAAGGCCGGGGGAGTCGGAACGATCGCGACGGTCGGGCTGGCCGTCGACTCTCCCCATTACAACGGCAGGAACTACTTCGACGCCAACGAGCTGGCGGTGAAGGAAGCCCTGGCCGAAGCCCGGGCCGAGGCCCCGGAAGGGGTGCTTGCCGTCAACGCCATGGTGGCACTCACCGATTACGAGAGGCACGTGCGGGCCGCCTGCGAGGGAGGAACGGACATCGTCATCTCCGGGGCCAGCCTGCCCCTGAAGCTGCCGGAATACGTGAAAGAGTTCCCCGACGTGGCGCTGGTCCCCATCGTCAGTTCCACGAAGGCCGCCAACCTGATCCTCCGCCGCTGGGAAAAGCAGTACGGCCGAATCCCGGACGGTTTCGTCGTTGAGACCCCGCTCCACGCCGGGGGGCACCTGGGGGCCACGAAGCTGGAGCAGGTCACCGACCCGGCCCTGGCGCTGGAGGTGGTCGTGCCCGAACTGGTTGCCTTTCTCCGGGACGAGGTGAAGGTCGACATTCCCGTCATCGCCGCCGGGGGCATCTGGGACCGGTCGGACATGGAACGGGCCTTTTCCTACGGCGCCAAGGGGGTCCAAATGGGGACCCGTTTCGCCTGCACCGTGGAGGGGGACGCGTCCGAACGCTTCAAGCAGGCGTACATAGATGCCCGGGAAGAGGACGTCGTCATCATCAAAAGCCCGGTGGGAATCCCCGGAAGGGCCCTGAAGACCCCCTTCGTGGCCAAGTACCTGGAGGGGGATGTCACGAGCAAGCCCTGCATCGCCAACTGTCTTTCCCACTGTTCCTACCGGAACGACCGCAGCGCCTTCTGCATTGCCCAGGCGCTGGTGGACGCGTACAGGGGCGACTACGAAAACGGCCTGTTCTTCTGCGGCGACAACGTGGTGAAATGCACCCGCATCGAGACCGTGCCTGAAATCATGAAGGAACTGTTCGGGGACTGAAGAAAGAGCTTTCGGGGGGAAGCCGGAAAATCTCCGGCTTCCCCTTTTTTTTGTTCCCGCCGCACGGTATAATGATTAAAAACGCTTTAGTAAAAGACAAGAATGATTCCATTATAAGAAAGGGGCTCTGCGGGATGCTGGAAATCCCAACGCCGGACACCCTTCTCATCCAGGATCCGAAGCACGTCCAGGCGTTCCTGCTGGAAGTGCAGGAAATCGCGCGCATGGGCAGCTGGATCTGGGAGCCCGGCACGGATTGCCTCGTGTTCTCCTCTCCGCTTGCTTCGATCCTGGGTCTCCCCCGAAGCGGGAGGACGACCATGGAAGAATTCATGGCGCGCATCCATCCCGAGGACCGCTCCCGGGTGGCCCGGGTTCGTTCCGAAGCCCTTTCCTCCGGCGCGGACGGCTACTCGGCGGAGTACCGGGTCCTGGGAAAGGACGGCATCGTGCACGTGGTCGCGAGGGGCCGCGTCGAGAGGGACGAAAAGGGAACCCCGTGTCGGGTCTACGGCTCCATCCAGGACATCACGGAGCGCAAGCGGATGGAAGAAGCGCTGGAGGAGGAGCGGTCCTACCTGGCCGGCCTTTTCGAGCATTCCCCCGACGCCGTCGTCGTGACCGACGACGAGGGAAGGATCCAGAAAACCAACCGGGCCTTTTCCCGCCTTTTCGGCTACACGGAAGAAGAAGCCGCCGGACGGCGGATCGACGACCTCGTCGTTCCGGAGAGGCTCTTCGAGGAAGGGCGGGGGTACACGGCAGACCTCAGCCGGGGGGCGCGCCTGGATTTCGAGTCTGTCCGGCGCAGAAAGGACGGTTCCGAGTTTCCTTGCCGCGGCGTGGGCGTTCCGGTCAGGCTGAGCGGCGGGCAGCTCGGGGTCTATTGCATTTACCGGGACCTGACCGCGGAGAGGGCGGCCCGGGAAGAGCTCAAAAGGGCCCTCGAAACCATGAAAAAAGCCTGGGAGCAGACCATCGAGGCCCTGGCTTCCGCCTCGGAGGTGAAGGACCCCTACACGGCCGGCCACCAGAGGCGGGTAGCGGTGCTGGCTTCGGCCATCGCCCGAGAGATGGGGCATGCGGACACCTTCGTGACGGGTGTCGAAAAGGCGGCCCTGGTCCATGACCTGGGCAAGATCGAGATCCCGGCGGAGCTCCTGAGCCGCCCAGGCCGTCTATCCCCCTACGAATTCCGCCTCGTCCAGGTCCACGCCGAGGCGGGCTTCCGGATCCTGAGCAAGATCCACCTTCCCTGGCCCCTGGCCGAGATCGTCTACCAGCACCACGAGCGCCTGGACGGAAGCGGCTACCCGAGAGGTCTGAAAGGGGCCGAAATCCTTCCCGAGGCCCGGATTCTTGCCGTTGCGGACATCGTCGAGGCGATGGGTTCCCACCGGCCGTACCGCCCGGCTCGCCCCCTCGCGGAGGCCCTGGAGACGATCCAGGAGGGAAGCGGAAAAACCCTGGATCCCGAGGCGGTCACCGCCTGCCTTCGTCTTTTCCTGGAAAAGGGGTTTTCGTTCCCCGAACCGGCAGCCTAAGCACGTATACAATATTCCCTTCCGTTCTCGACGGGTTCTTTAACCGCAAGAAAAGACAGCCTTAAAGGCCGTTTCCCTCAGCGCGCCGCCAGCCGAGTTTTCCCTGCTTTCCCTAGGTAAATCGACGTTGACAACATGAATCCCTGCACGTATATTCATAAAAATTTTCGCGGGTTGGGACGATTTTTTTCAGGTTCTGTATGATATTTCACAAGGAACCTGAACCTTCCCGTCCTCGTCAATCTCTCGTTCAGAGAGGCAAAGCGGGAAAAACCCCAAATTCCCTTTCTTTCCAAAAGGAGGCTGGCGGATGAAGCGTGCGTTCCTGTTCTTCTGGATCCTGCTGGGGAAGGCCCAGCGCGGCATCATGATCTTCACCTCCCTGGTCGTCGTCACCCTCATCCTCATCCAGGTGGCCCTGCGCTACTTCTTCAAGCTGCCGCTCATGGGAGTCGAAGAGCTGGCCACGATGGTCGGCTTCTGGATGTACTTCATCGGGGCGGCAAACGGCTCCCGGGAGCGGAGCCACATCAAGGCCGACATCCTCAACGCCATGATCAAGAACGAGAAAGCCCTCTTTTTCTCCAAGGCTGCCGGAAACCTGGTCGTCACGGTGCTGGCCTGCATCATGGTCCAGTGGGCCATCCGGTACTTCCAGTGGTCCATCAGAAGCTGGGAACGTTCTCCCGCCCTCATGATCCCCATGGTGTACGCCCAGTTCAGCCTGGTGGTCAGTTCGTTCCTCATGGCCTTCTACTTCCTGGTGGAGTTCCTCGATAACGCCCGGCAGTTCTTCGGGAAGCCCCCCTTCGCCCTCCCGGACGACGAAACCGGCTTTGCCTGCCTGGCTGCCCCCGGCGAACAGAAGGAGGGAAGGTAGATGCATATCGTCATCGACCTCGTCATCCTCATTTCCACCATCCTGCTCGGCATCCCCGTTCCCTTCTGCTTCATGGCGGCCGCCCTCTACATGGGCGTCATTTTCTTCCCCGACTTTTCCTTCCTGACAACCGTGGGATTCCGGGGGTTGAACTCGCTGACGCTGCTGGCCATCCCGTTCTTCATCATGGCCGGGTCCCTCATGGGCTCGGCGGGAATCGCCGAGCGGCTGGTCGGGGTCGCCAACTCCATGCTGGGCCGGATCCGGGGCGGCATGGGAGCCGCGACGATCGTGGCCTGCGCGATCTTCGGGGCCATCTCCGGGACCTGTTCGTCGGCCGTGGCCTGCATCGGGAGCATCATGATCCCCCGCCTGGAGACGCTGGGCTACCCGCGCTCCTACAGCACGGCCATGGTCAGCTGCGCCGCGGTCCTGGGCCAGCTGATTCCTCCCAGCGTTCCCATGATCCTCTACGCCTGGGTGACGCAGCAGTCCGTGGCCGCCTGCTTCCTCTCCACGGTCATCCCCGGGCTCCTGACGATGACGGCCTTCTGCATCATCAACTACTTCATGTGCAAGGGAATGCCCACGGTCCGGGTGGATCCCCCGCTGCCCTCCCGGGAGCGGAACGCCCTCGTGGCGAAAGCCTTCAAGCGGGGTGTCTGGAGCCTCCTCATGCCGGTCCTCATCCTGGGCGGCATCTACGGGGGCGTCACGACCCCGACGGAATCGGCGGCGGTGGCGGTCGCCTACTCGATTTTCGTGGGCTTTTTGATCCACCGGGAACTGAACGCCAGGATCCTGGGGAAATCCCTCTACACGGCGGCGACCACGAGCGGCGTCATCGTCCTGATGCTGTTCTTCGTCACCATCCTGGGGCGCCTCTACACCATGCAGCAGGTTCCCATGAAAATCGCCGCGTTCCTCCTGAGCTTCTCGAACAACAAGATCATGATCCTGCTCATGGTGAACGTGTTCCTCATCATCATCGGCATGCTCATGGACGACCTGAGCGGAACGATGCTCTCGGCCCCGCTTCTGATGCCGCTGATGCTCCAGATCGGCGTGCATCCGATCCACTTCGCCGCCATCCTGGGGACGAACCTGGGCCTGGGGAACGTCACCCCGCCCACCGCCCCGATCCTCTACCTGGGCGGACGGATCGGAAACGTGCCGATCGACCAGTACATCAAGCCGGCCCTGATCTTCATGATCTTCGGCAACATCCCCATCATCATCCTGACGACCTACTTCCCGGCCCTTTCCATGTGGCTGCCGAGGCTGTTGATGGGAGTCAAATAGGAGCAAGGAAAAAGTCGGCGCGGAACGTCCGCAAAAGGGGGGATCTCCGTCCGGAGGGGCATTTTTCGGCAACGGCACGGCTGGCGCAAAATGAATTTCACTGGCTTGTCAAGACCGATTCGGAATGGAGGGAGAGAATGAAGATGAAAAAATGGGTTTTCCTGTCTCTGGCACTGGTGCTGGCCCTGGGGATCGTTTCCTTCGCGGCCCACACCCCCGCCCAGGCAGCTCCGCAGTACCACTGGCGCCTGGCCCAGGTCCACCCGGTGGACAGCGACTTCGACATCCGCGCGAAAGCCTTCGCCAAGAAGGTCTTCGACCGCACCAACGGCCGCATCCAGATCGATGTCTATTCCGGCGGCGTGCTGGGCGACTGGACCGAAACCTTCGAAATGCTCATGCGGGGCAGCATCGAAATGACGATGGCCCAGGCCAACGCCAACTTCGACCCCAAGCTGAACCTGGCCTACTACTTCCCCTACCTGGTCACCAACATGAAAGAGGCCAAGAAGGTCTACGGGCAGGGCGGATGGGCCTACAAGATCATCCAGGACCTCTGGGCGGCGCACAACATCAAGGCCCTGGCGGTCATCCCCGTGGGCATGTCCGGCGTGTCCCTGAAGTCCCTTCCGAAGGACTACGCGAACCCCTCCGTCCCGAAGGGGATGAAGGTCCGCGTCATGCCGATCAAGCCCTGCGAGCTGACCTATGAAGCGCTGGGCTACATCGCCACCCCGATCCCCTACGCCGAAGCCTACAGCGCGATCCAGACGGGCATCGCGGACGGCCAGATGGGAGGGCCCCCGTACCAGGCCTGGCAGTTCAAGGACGTCAACAAGGTGTGGATCCAGTACAACGACTACTTCGAATCCTGGTGGTTCGCCATCAACATGGATGTCTGGAAGAAGCTGTCCAAGGCTGACCAGGACATCATCCAGAAGGCCGCCAACGAAGAATCCCTGATCCGGTGGGAGAACGTGGCGAAGGAAGACGAAGAGTACCGCCAGAAGCTGAAGAAGGAATACGGCTGGCAGATCGTCATGCTGACCGATGCGCAGCTGAAGGAAGTTGCAAAGCAGGTCCGCAAGAAGGTTTGGCCGGAAATGGAGAAGCTGGTGGGCAAGGAGCTCATGGACCGGGTTTACAAGGAATCCGGCATCCCGAGGCAGTAAGCGCGAAGGAGATGCAGCCGCGGGGCGGGGGGCAAAAGCCCCCCGCCTTTTTTAAAAGGAGATGAAGAACTTGACCCGAAACCTGGAGAAATGCCTGAAACTCGTGGAGGAGGACCGCGCCATCACTTCCCCGGCGGCGAAGGTCCCCTACTACCCTCTCGTCGTGAAGAAGGGGCGGGGGGCGGTGATCGAAGACGTGGACGGCAATTGCTACATCGACCTCCTTTCCAGCGCCGGGGCGATCAACACGGGCCACTGCCACCCGCGGGTGGTGGAGGCCATCAAGAGGCAAACGGAAGACCTGATCCTCTACACGCACGTCTACATGTACCATGAACCGATCATCGAACTGACGAAAGAACTGATCGCCATTTCCCCCGGCGATTTCCGGAAGCGCGTCTATTACGGGCTCTGCGGGTCGGACGCCAACGACGGGGCCATCAAGATGGCCCGGACCTACAAGAAGCGCCCGAAAATCCTCTCCTTCATCCGGGCCTACCACGGGAGCACCTACGGGGCCCTCAGCCTCAGCGGGGTGAGCCTGCCGATGCACCGCGGGCTGGGACCGCTTCTGCCCGAGATCTACCACGTTCCCTACCCGGATCCCTACCGCCCCCCCGTGCCGGGGATGACGCCGGAGGAGGTTTCCGACTACTGCATTGACTACATCCGGACCGCCTTTTCCAACCATATCCCGGCGGACGAGGTGGCCGCGGTTTTCATCGAGCCGATCCAGGGCGACGCGGGACTGGTTGTCCCGCCGGCGAAGTTCCTGAAGGACCTGCGGAAGCTGTGCGACGAGAACGGCATCCTGCTGTTCTCGGAGGAGGTCCAGCAGGGCTTCGGCCGCACCGGGAAATGGTTCGGCATCGAGAACTTCGACGTGGTGCCGGACGCGATCATCCTGGGCAAGGCCATCGCCTCGGGCCTTCCCCTGGGCGGCTGCGTGGCCAGGGCGGAGCTGATGGACGACTGGGAGGCTCCCTCCCACCTGTTCACGGCAGCCGGAAACCCGGTCTGCTGCGCTGCGGCCGTGGCCACGATCAACGTCATCCGCGACGAGAACCTCCTGCAGCACACGGCGGAGCTGGGGGCACACGTCAAGGCCCGCTTCGAGGAGATGCAGAAAAAGTACGAACTGATCGGCGACGTCCGGGGGATCGGGCTTTCCGTCGGCGTGGACCTCGTGAAAGACCGGGAAACGAAGGAGCGCCACCGGGAAGCGGCGGCCAAGATCTGCTACCGGGCCTGGGAGAAGGGGCTTCTGCTTTCCTTCTTCAGCGGGTCGGTCCTGCGGATCCAGCCCCCCCTCGTCATTTCGAAAGAGCAGATGGACTGTGCCATGGACCGGATCGAGGAAGCCATCGAGGATTTCGAGAAGGGACGCATTCCCGACTCCGTCCTCGAGACGGTCAAGGGCTGGTAGGAAGAGAAAGGGAGGGATTTTCGTGAAAGTGCCGAAAGGCAGCTGGGTGCAGATCGAGCAGGTGGTCCTCAAGCCGGAAGAGAGGGCCCCGCAGGTCCCGGAGGACACGAAGGCCGTTCCCCTCATGCTCTGGGTGAAGGGGACGCTTCTTGAAGACGCCTCCCTCGGCGAAACCGTGGAGATCGAAACGGCGATCGGCCGAAGGCTCACCGGCAAGCTCGTGGCGGAGAACCCGCCCTACACCCACGGCTTCGGCCGGCCGGTCCCGGAGCTCCTGTCCGTGGGGAAGGAATTCCGGGAGCTCATCGAAAGGAGTGGCCGCAGATGAGGGACAATTCCTACGCGGCGGTCATGGCCCGGCGCAACGAGATCATGAAGCGGGCCCTGGGCCTGGACTACGGGGAATTTGAGCTGGGGGGCCTGGCCTTCGACTACGAGCGGATGATGGAGAAGGCCGGGTATTCCCTGGAAGAGGTCCGGGCGATCCAGAAAGAAACGAACGTGGGGGATACGCCCCTCATCGAGCTGAAGAACCTCACG
>Ga0208695_1000941_pt1 | contig 26810 bp, 24 predicted proteins | sample AD_UKC111_MetaG_FD_184449 | JGI IMG/M metagenome (GOLD analysis project Ga0208695, IMG submission 184449) | Active sludge microbial communities of municipal wastewater-treating anaerobic digesters from Hong Kong - AD_UKC111_MetaG (SPAdes)... | ecosystem: Engineered > Bioreactor > Anaerobic >...
CCCCAACGGGTTGGACAAAGCTGGACAGAAAGCGTTCGACGACCGATACTTGGCATTCTTCAACATCTACAATCGCCACCGTTCACAGATCAGCCGCATCACATTGTGGGGCGTGACCGACGATTTTTCATGGCTCAACAATTGGCCTATCAAGGGCAGAACAAATTATTCCCTGCTCTTCGACCGCAACTATAAGGCAAAACCAGTGGTGAAAAAGATATTGAAATTGTTTACCTCCCCTGACCCTCAATAGTCTTTAGATCCCCTTCGGTTCCCCCATCGGGGGAAGGAAACCCAAGGAGGGGAGTGCCTAGCGGGTCACGGCAAATAAATAACGAATGAAACTGTAGGGGCGTATCGCATACGCCCTACAAACGGGAAACATTTATATCTTAGGCGTATGCGATACGCCCCTACGAAATATGACAAATAGATATATGAATCGCAATGCATTCTATATCAATGTCTTCAATGAATAATGAATCATGTATGAATTAATTTTCATGATTAAACAATAAAATTAAAAACAACAAATATGAAACCAAATTCATCAAATCCCCTCAATCCGTCAGGCACTCCCCTCCTTGGAAGGGGTCGGGGGAGGTATTTATTCCCCCAGGACTATATGGCCGACCCATCTGCCAACGTTTTCAACGGCCGTCTCTACATCTATCCGTCTCACGACTGGGATAGTGGTGCGAGCGAAGACGATGATGGCGGACACTTCGAGATGAAAGACTATCATGTGCTTTCTCTCGATGATGTGGAAAACGGTGAAGTGACCGACCACGGTGTGATTCTCGCTCTTGAAGACATTCCTTGGGCAGGGCGCCAGCTGTGGGACAACGACGTGGTAGAGAAAGATGGCAAGTATTATCTCATCTATTGCGCCAAAGACAAAAACGATGTGTTCCATCTCGGTGTGGCAATTGCCGAACGTCCCGAAGGTCCGTTTATTCCGCAGCCAGACCCCATACGTGGTTCTTACAGTATTGACCCGTGTGTGTTCCGCGATGATGACGGACAGATTTATATCTATTTCGGTGGTATATGGGGCGGACAACTCCAACGCTATAAAGACAACAAGGCTCTGCCTGCAGAACATCTGCCCGAAGGCGACGAAGTGGCATTGCCTTCACGCGTGGTTCGCATGACCGATGATGTGTTGCAGCTTGCCGAAGAGCCGAAGCCCGTTCTCGTTGTCGATGCCGACGGCAATCCGCTCAAAGCCAGTGACCCGCATCGTTTCTTCGAAGCATCATGGATGCACAAATATCACGGACTGTATTATTTCTCTTATTCCACAGGCGACACGCATCTGCTTTGCTATGCCACTGGCACCAGTCCTTACGGACCCTTCACCTATCGCGGTGTGCTGCTAGAACCCGTCGTCGGTTGGACCACGCATCACAGCATCGTTGAATACAAAGGTCATTGGTATCTTTTCCATCACGACTGCGTTCCTTCCAACGGCATCACATGGCTGCGCAGCCTAAAAGTGAAAGAACTGTACTACGATGAACAAGGAGACATCAAGGTAAAAGATTGATAACTCAGAATTAACTCAGAATTGAGAATTTAGAATTGGGAATTGGGAATTATGATTACTCTTATTGCTTAAAACGCAAACCAAAAGCATATCATAATTCTCAACTCCCAATTTTCAATTAAAATTATTTCGCGTTTTTATTTTGCTTCTATTCAGATTTGCACTACCTTTGCCGACGAAATCGAATAGAAATATAATTAATGGACTGGCTGAACAGTTTGTTTATCACACATTCGGCAACACAGACTGTTGTAGTGTTGTCCCTGATATGCGCACTTGGACTCGCTTTGGGTAAGGTGCGTGTCCTTGGCGTGTCGCTAGGCATCGCCTTCGTTTTTTTCATCGGCATTGTTGCAGGACACTTCGGACTTCAGGTAGACGCGCAGATGCTCGACTATGCCGAGACCTTCGGACTATCCCTCTTCGTTTATACTCTGGGACTTTATGTGGGTCCCAACTTCTTCGGTTCGCTACGCCATGAGGGCATCGCGCTCAATATATGGAGCCTTGCCGTCATCGTGCTGGGCACTGTGATGGCGCTCATGCTCTGTCGATTTACGTCAGTGTCACTACCCGATATGATAGGCATTCTCTGCGGTGCCACGACAAATACACCTGCGCTGGGTGCCGCCCAACAGGCATTGGTGCAAATGGGACAGCCCACGAGTGGAGCTGCCTTGGGTTGCGCCGTCACCTATCCGCTGGGAGTGGTGGGCGTGATATTCGCTATGATTATCATGCGCAGACTCTTTGTCAGGGCCGACGACCTCGTGGTGCATTCCGATGCCGACGAAGACCATACTTATGTGGGACAGTTCGAGGTGATAAACCCGGCTTTGGCTGGCAAAACCATCGGGCAGATTTCGCAGATGACGCATTTCAAATTCATCATTTCCCGTGTGTGGCGCGGGTCACAGGTCATCGTACCTCTGTCGACCACCCAACTGCATATCAATGATAATGTGCTGATGGTGATCACCGATGATGAGTTGCCTGCCATGGAACTGCTTTTCGGTGAGAAGGTGAAGAAGGATTGGAACAACGAGAAAGTAGACTGGAACCACATAGACACAAAAGTGGAGTCGCGCGTTATCGTGATGACACGGCCCGTGCTTAACGGCAAAAAACTGGGCAAATTGCAACTGCGCAACACGTATGGCGTGAACGTGAGCCGCGTGATCAGAGGTGATATCAAACTGCTCGCCACCAACGACCTTCGCCTGCAATACGGCGACCGCTTGACCGTGGTAGGCGAACACGAGGCGGTGAATAATGTGGAAAATTTCCTTGGCAATGCGGTACAGACATTGAATGAGCCCAACCTGGGCGCGATATTCTTGGGCGTGCTCGTCGGTTTAATGGTGGGAATGATACCACTCAGTTTGCCTGGCATGTCAGTTCCTGTGCGTCTCGGCATTGCAGGCGGTCCCATCGTAGTGGGAATACTTGTGGGTTCGCTCGGTCCGCGCGCGCATTTCATATCCTATACCACGCGTTCTGCATCGCTCATGCTCCGCAAGTTGGGGTTAGCCATTTATCTGGCATGTCTCGGTCTGAGTGCGGGTGGAAAATTCTTCGAGACAGTGATGCGACCCGAAGGCATCTTATGGGTGGGGCTCGGCTTCCTGCTCACTGTGGTACCTGTGCTCATCGTGGGACTTATCGCCTTGCGTACCAAGAAGTTCGATTTCGGTTCGATATGCGGAATCTTGTGCGGTTCGATGGCCAATCCGATGGCACTCACCTATGCCAACGATACCATCAAGGGCGAGACCCCGGCTATCAGCTATGCCACGGTCTATCCTTTGGGGATGTTCTTGCGCGTGGTCATTGCGCAAGTGGTGGTGATGTTTTTTGTATAGAAATTAACACACAAAACGAAGAGTCTGACATAAAATATCGTCGGGCTCTTCGTTTTGTTTTATATGCACAGACTGTTGCCAGCCGTCAAACAATTCTATTTATTATTCCGTTAAATCAACAATCTTTGCGGCAGGTGCGTTTTTCTTCACAGATTTGATGCCGTTTTCGCAAGTGGCTTTGCTTGCATACATCTGGCTTGAACCAACGATTTGTCCGTTCCCAGATTTCAAGTTGAAATAGAATTTTCCGTTGCTTGCCTCTTTCTCTTCAAAGTGATCATCAACTGCGGAATTCTTTATCACCGACTCAATTCCATTATTGCAAGATGCCTTTGTCTTGTAACCTTCGCTCGTCAAGATGATTTCTCCATTCTCTGCTTTCAGATTAAACTGGAACTCCCCGTTTTTTCTTTTTGTAATTTCAAATTTTGCTGCCATAATGGTTAATTTTAATTGTTTTCAAGGTGGGTTCTTTATTTAATCACTATATCGAATACCTGTGACAGAACCCAATAACCACACGTATTCAATATTTAATATCGCAAAAATAATAAATAATCAAATATCTTTTTCGTTTTCACATAGTTTAACCTCGTTCGTGTGGGTATTTAAATGCCATTTTCTTCCTGTTATCGGGTGCACAAATTCGATTTCCTCGGCATGCAGATATAAACGGTCGGCCTTTTTCCCATATAGTTCGTCGCCCACGATGGGAGTGCCGAGTCCGTCTTCGTGGGCGCAATGCACACGCAACTGATGGGTGCGGCCTGTCTTCGGATAAAGGGCGATGAGCGTTTTCCCGTCTTTGATTTCCAATATTTCATATTCCGTGATGGCAGCTTTCCCATGCTCGTAATCCACCATCTGTCGTGGCCGGTCCATGATGTCGGCACGCAAGGGCAGCGAGATGGTGCCGCGCTCGCCTACTTTTCCGCATGGCGAAGAGAGCAAGGCGACATAACGTTTGTGGATTTCATGGTTTTTGAATTGTGCCTGAAGCAGCTGATGCACACGCTTGGTCTTCGCCACGATGATCAGTCCGCTCGTCGCCATGTCCAACCGATGCACAATCATCGGGCCGTCGGCATCGGGACACCGTTCGCACATGATGCTGTAGACTGATTGCCGTTGGCTTTTGCCTGGCACGCTCAGCATTCCTGCGGGCTTGCACACCACCGCCAGATATTCGTCTTCGTATATGATATCCAGCGTCTTTTCATCCTCCGCATCCAATGGATTGGGTTCTACGTCCAAGCCCTGCAACGTATGCGCTAGGATGGGTTTGCACTTGCCCTGACATGCGGGATAATAATGGAGGTGATGCCGAATCTCCGCCTTTGGCGATTCGCCCCACCAAAATTCTGCCATGCACAGGGGGCGCATATTGTGCAGATAGGCGTATTGCAAAAGCTTGGGCGCACAACATTCACCGGCTCCTGCGGGCGGAACGCGTTGCACGGTGTCGGCAAAAATACTGATCAGATTGCGCCGTTCGCCACGGGCGTTGAGCATATCGAAGTGTCGGAACAGCCAGTTTTGCAGCGCATCCGACTTTTGTTTTCGTTCGGCTTTCAGTTTGGCGATATCTTCGTCAAGGACTTTCAGCGCATCTTCTTTTTCCGAAACCGTTGCAGCATAACGTTTTTTGATGCGCCGCAACTCCGCTTTCATAAATTGACTTTCACGGATGAGTGCCGCCTCCACGTCTTTTCGGTCTGCACCGCAAGGATTTTTGTCGGAATTTCCCGTCTCATCGGATTCCCCCTGTTTCTCATCCGATGTTTCCCCCCTCAATTCATCACGTCGTTTTTTCGCTTCCGCCATGTGCAGACGATAATCCTCAATAGCGTTTTCCGCTTCTTTTTTAGCGTCATCCAACTCTCGGATAGCCTTTTCCCGTTCGGCGGAAGTCTCCAGTTCAGTCACCTTTGCATTGATGTCCGAAATCTCCTGTTCATGAGTTTTAAAGTATCCGTCGGGCTGGAGATAGTCGAACACGGCAGGCACGAAACCGTCCCAGTCGCTCCGCCCGCCAATCTGACCCGAATAAGCGGCGAGATATCCGGTCTCACCAGCCTCATCTTTCACCACCAGCACGCCAAACATCTTGCCCAACGAGATTTCGTCGCGCCACTCCGCCTTCTCGGCGATGCGTCGCTGCAAATCCTCCGCCGCCATCACGCACAGCGGATGAGGCTCATAATAAAAAGGGTTATTAAACTGCCCAGGCGGTTTGATGTCGGTATGTAAAGGATAAAAAATCATCTGACTTCATTAGTTTCGAGTGCAAATGTAATCAGAAAAATTAAAATAATGATTATTTACGGCATAATTCATACGAATGATTAGCCGCTAGAGGTCCCCAATAGAAAAGAATGCCGCAATCATTTTCTACCGATTGGATTCCCCCAATAGAAAAGAATGCCGTAGGCATTTTCTACCGATTGGTTTTCCTTAATGGAAAAGAATGCCGTAGGCATTGACTATCGGTAGAAAATGGATTAAATAAATACAGCGGGAATCCCGTATGGGATTAACCCGCTCCTTCTATGAGAGGCTAATCCCTACGGGATTCCCGCAATTTGTGATATGTATATTTTCTACCGATAGTTAATCCCTACGGGATTTTCACAATGGCGCCAGCCCGATTGTGTAGCCCTTAGCCGAATCCACGCCCCTACGGGTCACACAACGTAATTATCGGTTTCCACACACACCGCAAATAGCGATTTCCACGCCCAATTGTGTAGCCCAGAATCAAATCCAATCCCTCTGTAGGGGCGTATCGCATACGCCCTATCACCGACGGTTTCCATCATTCGGGCGTATGCGATACGCCCCTACAGGTCACACACCATAAATTGCGTATTCCGCACACATTACGCCCGATGGCGCTAGCCCAATTATGCATTATGCATTGTGCATTATGCATTAAAACGGCGCCAGCCCAATTATGCATTATGCATTGTGCATTGTGCATTAAAAAAGGCATTATGCATTATTTCAATTTGTCGTATTCCGCATCTGTCACGGGTTCCAACCATTCTGCCGATGCACCTTCTGCTGGTACTCCGATGGCGATGTGTTGGAACCAACTGTCCTTGGCGGCGCCATGCCAATGTTTCACTTCGGCAGGGATGTCTACCACGTCACCGGGATGCAGTTCGCGTGGAGCCTTGCCCCACTCCTGATACCAGCCGCGGCCACCCACGCAAATCAATATCTGACCGCCTTTATGGTGGATGTGCCAATTATTTCGGCAACGAGGCTCGAACGTGACGTTTGCGATTGGCAATTTGCCGCCGCCGTTGGCGAGACCAGCCAGATAACTGTTGCCGATGAAATATTTGGCATAAGCGGTGTTCAGGTTGCCCTTCGGAAACAGTTGACCGTCAACGGGTGCACCCTCATCGAATGTTTCGCCGAACACTTCGGCTATCGCTTTTCTTGCCCGGTAAGCCTCTGTGGCGCCCACTTTTTCCTCAAGCACAGCGGGAATCGCATGGATTTCGTCATCCTTCACCCCGAAATGGCGTGCGCCGTTGACGTGGGCTTTGAGCTGAGGCTCGCATCCCGGCAGAGCGGCGATGGCACTCACGGTGACGATTTCTCGGTCGGCATGGCTCAACGAGTTGCGCGCGAAGATGTCGCCGAAGAGATGGGCCTTGAGATAATAATCCGTTGCGGGGGCAAACGTGTAATTGAACGGCACGCCTGTGAGCTGTGTCTGCACCTCTGTGCCCTGTTTCAGTGCGTCATAATCGGCGGGCAGCGGGTCGGCATCACGTCCCTCCTCGGTTTTCAGCCCCTTTGCCGTGCGGTCTTTGATCACCGCCTGCAACGTGCCAAGACCGTTGAGCGAACGCGGAAATCCCGTGTAGGCGTACAATTGCGAGAGCGCCTCTTTGATTTCGTTCACGGTCATGCCGTTGTCCAAACCTTCGTTGACGGCTTTGCTCAGCCCCGCCAAATCGCCTTTTGCTTCAAGGGCTGCGATAGTCACCAGTCCCTGTTGTCTTTCTGTTAATACCATATTCTTTTGTGCTTTTATTTGGTCGCACGTGGCTATCATCGCCACGGCAATCAAGATTTTACATATCGTTTTCATGGTGCAAAGATATGAAATAAAAGCATACATAAGGTTACAAAAATTACTGATACTTATACCACAATTACGGAATCACGTCATCCGGCAATTCTGGTAACATCATATTGGACGATGAAAGCATTACTCTCATCTACCAATATACCCCTATATTGGTCGGCGTTTAACATCAAATCGCAGTGCGAAAAGCATCAAACCGCAGACCAATATAGGGGTATATTCCTCGGAGATATTTATTGTCTGACTTTACCTGAAATAGGTATACGTCTTTATTGCGTTATCTGTTCACGCTATCGATGATATCTTGGGTCAAGCGAGGCATCGCGCCATTGCGTGTGCAGACGAAAGCGCTGACCTTGACCGCCAACTCATGGGCTATGTGTACAGGTTTGCCTTTCAGGATGGCAGCGCAAAACGAACCCGTGAACGAGTCGCCCGCACCTACGGTATCTGCAACCTCTACTTTTGGCGTGTCCACAAACGACATGCCACCGGGCGTGAACACGTAACTGCCGTTGACGCCGCACGTGAGGATGAGCATATTCAATTTGTATTTGCCAACAAGCAGCCAGCACTTGTCTTTCAGATCGATGCCCGGATAACCGAACATACGACTGATGATAACGAGTTCTTCATCGTTGATTTTCAGTATGTTGCAACGCTTCATCGACTCGCAGATGATCTCTTTGGTATAAAACGACTGGCGCAGATTGATATCAAAAATCTTCAGACGGTTGCCGTCGTTGGGCATAGCATCGAGGAATTTGTGGATCGTCTCGCGCGACACCACGCTGCGCTGAGCCAATGAACCGAAGCAGACGGCTTGCGTATCTTTTGCCAACGCTTCCAATTCGGGTGTGAAGGGGATATTGTCCCAAGCCACGCCTTCTTTGATGTCGTAAGCGGGCACGCCGTTGGAATCGAGCGTCACCTGGACCGTGCCAGTGGGGTATGGAATCTGCGGAACCATCAGGTTCAATCCTTTGGATGTGAGGTTTTTGAGGGTTTCGTCGCCCAGTTCGTCGTTGCCTACCGCGCTGACCACGCAACTGTCCAGCCCGAACTGCGATGCATGGTATGCAAAGTTTGCAGGCGCACCGCCAATCTTTCTTCCGTCGGGCAGAATGTCCCAAAGGGCCTCGCCCATTCCTACTACAATTTGTTTCATATCTTCTTTAAGTTATTAAGTTTAAATTTTGGAATTAAAGGAGTTATCTCCTATTTTTTCAGTTTAATGGCATATCCGACAAGATATATCACACCTATCGCCATCACAGCCACGGCACCCACCTGACTGCCTGCTGCATCGCTGGCATAGCCCATAGCGAGCGGGAATAGCGTGCCGCCGAAGAGTCCCATAATCATCAATCCCGAAACCTCGTTTTTCTTGTCGGGCAGGGCGATGAGCGCCTCCGAGAATGCCATGGAGAAGACATTGCTGTTGCCATAACCCACGAGGGCGATTGCCGTATAGATGACGGCGCGCGAACTGAATGCCAACAATCCAATCATCGAGAGCAGCAACAGACCGACGCTGATGAACATGAACTTCTTGGTGCTGAGTTTTTGCAGAATGATGGACCCCGTGAGACATCCGATAGTACGGAAGATGAAGTAGAGGCTGGTGGCGAAGGCTGCATCGTCGAGGGAGAAACCGAGCCGTTCCTGCAATATCTTCGGGGCGGTGGTGTTGGTGCCCACGTCGATGCCCACATGGCACATGATGGCGAGGAAACACAACAGAATAAACGGATTGCGCAACAGGGCGAAACATTCGCCGAAGCTGGAAACATGGCCGTCGACCGACTCTTCTTCTATTTTCGTTGCGCCCAGCCAGAGGATGGCAATCACCGCGATGACCGTGTAAACGGGGAAGAGAACGCGCCAGCCCAGACCGAAGAGAGGCAGTGCGCCCGTAGCTCCCCACAATGCGATGAGGGGTGCGAGGAACGAAGCGATGGCTTTGATGAACTGCCCGAAGGTGAGCGTGCTAGCCAGTCGGTCGCCCTTGATAATGGTGCTGATGAGTGGGTTGAGCGAAGTCTGCATCAGTGTGTTGCCGATACCGAGCAATGAGAAGGCGATGAGCATCACGGTGAAACTCTCACCGAAGATGGGGATGAGTAGTGACACGATGGTCACGGCGATAGATAGCAGCACAGTCTTACGACGGCCGATTTTGTTCATCAATAGACCTGTGGGTACTGAGAAAATCAGGAACCAGAAGAACACCAATGAGGGGAAGAGGTTGGCCTGGGCATCTGCCAGTCCGAGATCCTTTTTCACGTAGTTGGAAGCAATGCCGACCAGGTCGACAAAACCCATTGTGAAAAAACATAACATCACCGGCAACAAGGCCGATAGATAAGATTTAGGCTTGTTCATATTGTTTTAATTATTTGATTTTCTTGAAAAAGGGATGGGAATCGGAGTTATTGGAGCTATCTGATTATCAGAGTTATCTGATAATCTGAGTTCTCTGATAATCTGAGTTATCCGAGTTATCCGATTTCTCTGATTAATCTGATTTCTCCGATTTCTCCGAGATCTTCGATCACTCCGATCACTCCGATCAATCAAAAGAGCTAATCATAATTCTCAATTCTCAATTGTCAATTCTCAATTATTGATTTTTGATTTTTGATTCCCCAAGCTTTCATGTCATTAATTTTTCCTTTGCCGTTTGATCGCAAAGATATCATCGTATATGGTGAGTGTGGAAATACCAGATTTGTCATCACGAATCGGCCGTCGCCGTCGAAGGCTTCGATGCTGCATCGGTCGATGAACAGGCGCAATGTCTGGTGATGGTCGGCTGATGTGGGGGCTGTGGTCACGCAGGGGAAATCCGAGCTGAAGTCCACGATGCCGCTCTTTCTGCGGTCCATGCTGAATGTGGAGACGTGGTGTGCCGCATCTTTACCGCGTGCGTCAGCATTGTATGTCATCACCACTTTGTCTCCGCCTTCATTGCTCAGCGTGATGTCCGTGGTGCCGGTGTTGTCGATGTCTACAAATATCTCATACAGACCATTCGCGTCGGTGGGCAGTTTCTTCGAAATCGCCTTACTGCTGATGTCGAAGGCGCCGTATTTCTTTTCTTTGCCGCGCAAGGCAGCCAGTTCGGGCGATGGCGTGGTGCAGATGTAATATTCGCCGTCGTCACCCTTGAAGAGTTCGATGTCACGAGGCAGCGAGTTGGCACTGCGGAATTGCTTGGTAGGCACCGCGTTGGCATATTGCCAATTGCTCATCCATGCGATGACCGTGTGCCTGCCTTCGGGGGCGTTGCTCCATGAGACGGTGGCGTAATGGTCTTTGCCGTAGTCCATCCATTTGGTCACGTCTGGCTGGGAATCGCATTTAAACTGTTTGCCGTCGAAATCACCCACAAAATATTGTGTGGCACTACCGCCGAAGATTCCGCCCGGGTTCAGGTTCACGATGAGCACCCATTTCTTTTCGTTGGTTCCGCGTACCGGCAATTGCATCAGGTCGGGACATTCCCACACGCCGCCCTGTGCGCCATAACCTTGTCCGAAAGCACCTTCCTTGGTCCAATGTTTCAGGTCGGAAGACGAATAAAACCAGTCCTGATGTTCCAGGGCATCTGCCATGATGAGATTCCATTTGCCCGTCTGCGCATTCCAGATCACCTTGTCGTCACGACATTCCTTGTCGCTCATGATTATCGGGTTGCCAGCATATTTTGTGAACGTCATTCCTCCGTCGGCACTGTAAGACAGACTCTGTCGCTGTGTCGTCGATGCAGAGGTATAAATAGCCACGATGGCATTCCGTCCGAATCCCGCCGTATTGTCTTTGTCCACCACGGCACTCCCGCTGAAGATGGCGCCCAGACCGTCGGGTGCGATAGCCACGGGCAGATGTTGCCAGTGGATGAGGTCGCGGCTCGTGCTGTGTCCCCAGTTCATGTTGCCCCAAACAGAAGCATAGGGGTTGTGCTGAAAATACAGGTGATACACACCGTCTTTATAAAACATGCCGTTGGGGTCGTTCATCCATCCATAAACAGGAGTATGATGAAAGGCTGGGCGATACTTCTCGACGTTGGTGGAATCGAAAGCGTCGCTCTGTTTGATAGCCTTCCAACACACATCCTCGCGCGGGTCGCGTACGTTGGTGCGGTCGTTTCCCGTGCTGATATCCATTACAATCGTTTCACCTTTATATCTCAATAAATCAAATGGCACATAATAATCTATTTTGCTCTGCGCCAAGCGCACGTTTATTTGTTGGTCTATGTTGCCGCCCTGCAGCACGTTGATGCGCGCCTCCGGTGCCTGTTCCTCGATGGGCATGAGCAGAAAATGGTGCTTGGCATCCACTTTCAGTATTGTATTGTTCGTGCCCAGGCAATGAACCTGCACGCCGTCTTGCTGTGCAAAGGCTGAACAGCAAAACACTGTCGCCATCAAAAAGGTTAATATCACGTTCTTTTTCATCTTTGGTGTAGTTATGATTTGATGCTGCAAAGTAAAGCAAAATAACCGATTCGGGCTATAAAATTTCGTTCATAAGATATAAAAAATGATGCAAAGCACCGTTTTTATTGTAATTTGTAACAATATTGCTATATTTGTGTGTCATTTAGGGGCAGACGTTTTTTTATTTCCAAATATTATCCAGTGGTCTCACCTTCATCGTGGCACTAATGCCGTCAAGAGTCACTTTATTGTATATGGATGTAGGATATACCGTGTTGGTCTGAACAAGCAGGCCATTTTGATTGAACAGTTCGATGGAAGACCGGTCTACGTAAATATCCAGACTTAAAATTCCATTGTCGTCATAGATGGCGCTCTTCATGGAAGGCTGAACAAACGAACCGCTGAAATCCGTCTTTCCACTCTTACTTGTCCTCTTGGAAATGAACAGATTGGCAGCAGGTATGATCTCCATTTCAAATTCTTCATCATGAGAATTGCTGAGCACTATTTTGCCTTTGGAGATAGCCGGAATATCTATATGAAGTTGGTAAGGCTGTGAAAGGCCCAACTCTGATGTCACATCTTTCCATGTCCCTCCGATGCCATCGATTTCTTTAACCACCTTGCTCGTGAGCATCTTCACGCCATTACGTTCTGTCAGTCCCATTTCTCTTGGTAATGTCATGGCAGAACGCCATGGCGTCACAGGACTGCTACCAGCATAACTCCAATTGTTCATCCATCCAATCAGCACTTTCCTTCCATCGGGTGCATTGCTCCATGTAACGCCAGCATAATTATCCATGCCGGTATCCATCCACATAGGATATTCCTGATGAGTGGCGGTGAAGGTCTTGCCGTCCCAGTCTCCCACGAAATACATCGTTCCTGAACCCAGAATCGGGCCGCCGGGGTTGATGTTCACAATCAGTACCCACACATACTTTCCGTTCAGACTGAATCTGACGAGATCGGGGCATTCCCATTGTCCATGATTACAGCCCGAATAGCTAGCTGCATTGAAACTGCTGAGGAATGTCCATGATTTCAAATCTTTTGAGCCATAGAAATCAACGGCATAAGTCCATCCTCTTGCCAGTGACATAACCCATTGTCCGGATGTCTCGTCCCAGAATACTTTTGGATCGCGGAAATCAGCTTTGTCGGTATTTGAGATAACAGGATTTCCCGAATATGAGGTGAAAGATTTACATCCGTCTGTACTATAGGCAATCGACTGTTGCTGATGATCTCCGTTGGATGTGTAGAGTGCCACGATGGCATTAGCCCCGAATCCTGCCGTGTTGTTTTTATCTACGACGGCACTGCCCGAAAAGATGTCTCCTAAGGCATTCTTCGTGATTGCCACCTGCTGTTCTTTCCAGTGGATGAGGTCTGTGCTTGTGGCATGTCCCCAACTCATGTTTCCCCAGTCTGCACCATACGGATTATACTGATAGAACAAATGCCATACGCCATCAACATAGACCATACCGTTAGGGTCGTTAATCCAGTTCTTGGCAGGTGTATAATGGATGAGAGGCCTATACTGTTCGTCGTATCCGGCAGATGTCGTTTGGGTAGTTGTGTCTGTGGGAGTAGGATTTGGTATCACAGGATCACTTGTATCGTTACTCGAACTACAGCTATAAAACAAAAATAAGCAGGCTGCCACAACGGGCAGCACTGCTTTTTGTTTAATGAATCTGATCATAGAATGTTGTATAAAACTATCTTGTCTTCAGATATTCCAACGAATTCTTAGCAAGTTTGAGCACATTCTCCTGGCAACTGTTGTTCTTAGGATAAGCACTCTTGTCGGGTGTTCCATCTGCATTCTTCATGGAGAATTCGCAACCTCCGTTGCCGATGCAGAGAAGGGTTCCCTTGTATTGAGTATTTCCTTGCCGAGCTTCCCATACGTTGAGCTGAGATACCCAGTCTATCTGACTGTCCCATGTGCCCAGCGGATAAATTCCGTAAGTCTCTGTGAGAGTGGTATAGCAAGCCAAATCCTGATTGCCTAAACCTGTGAGTTGTGACGGCAGATTGAAGAACAGGCAGTTGTGGTCTTCTGTCCATCCAGCTCCCTTGAAGGCTATGAGTTTCGTGCGACCAGAGGTCTCGCAGTCTATGCCCTTGTAAATCGGATGAGAGCTCATATCAACGACGAACTTGCTTCCAGGGTTGAGTTGTACAGCCATTTTCCAAACATCGCCGTTATATCCTCCCTTGCCTGTACCGATTGCATGGTCATTGCCTGAAATCCAATCGAGCTGAATTCTTCCGACCGATGCTGCGAATGGGATTGCATGGCCCCAGAGAAGCATGCTGCCGCCATCTTTATACCAAGACTGGATGTACGGGGTTGCAGCCTGAACAGCATCGGGCATTGTGAATACCGCTTTCTCATCTACGCCTTCGAGGTCGCGTATCCACCAAAGCACACGATACGGTTCTACGACATCCTGACTTGTAATGCTGCTGAAGCTGACGAACTTGCCTGTGGGATATTCGCTCTTGAACCATAGCCAAGCCGAAGCTTCGTCGTCATCGCCATTGGCAATGAGATCCTCCGGTGTAGCGTAAATGCTTAGGAATCCTACAGCGGTCTTACCTATCTTCAGCGATGAAGCAGCCTTGAGAGATGTGCCCTTGTCATTAACGGCAATGAGAGTCACATTCCATGTGTCACCCACGGTGACATCTTTTATCGTATAAGATGTGGCTGTACCAGCCAGCGTTTCATTGATTGTCTTTGTGCCATTGGTGGCAATAAGTTTTATAGATGTTGCGTCGGTAGCGGCATTCCATGTCACTGCAGCATCATAACCTCCGACCTTATCGACTTGTGACATCGAGATGCCTGAAATCTGAGTCGCACCTTCGCGAAGATACTTCTTCACTACGCCCGAAGAATAATTAGTGCCATCGGTCTGCTTGAATACAAAGGTATAGTTCACATTGGTATAAGCAGGCGTGAATGTATATGAGTTTCCAGTAACAGTTTCAGACCCGGCGAATGAACCATTATTATAGACATTCACCTGCGTGCTGGTCCCGTTGTTTCCGCTCCATGTCCAAACCAAGTCATCACCGTTGAGCTGACTCGTGTAACTATCCTCGGAGAGTGGTTGCAGCGCAGCCTCTGCTCTGTCGACATCCCATTCCTGACAGCTTGCAAAAAGTAAAAGCCCCACCAAGCCTCCTAATAATGGAAGGATGTTTGTTATATGATTTTGAATATTAAATTTCATAATGCTAATATTTTTATTGTTATAATATATTTTCCAAGTCCCCCGGTCAGGGGGATAGAAGGTTTATTTCTAATATCCCTTGTTCTGCTGATACAGACCTGGAATGTAATACATCTGATTGTAGGGAACGGGGAAGAATTCGTTCTTTCCGGCTGTGAAATGGGCGTCCTTATAATATTTAGCGTAGGTCTGTCCGTCGTATTTGTCGTTCTGCTCGTCGGCAAAGTATGCGTTCAGAGTCTTGGATGCAATGCCCCAACGTTTCAGGTCGAAGAAGCGCTCGCCTTCCATCGCCATTTCAAGTCTGCATTCCCACTGGAGGCACTTGCGGGCCATCTCCTTAGTAGCGAAATAGCTTTCAGGATAAAGTGCGATTTCCACTTGGCTTGAAGCGTAGCTGATGTGCTTTGCAACAGAATTCTTAGCACGTTGGCGAATCTGATTGATAATGGTGCGGGCCTCGCTGAGGTTTCCGGTTTCAATTTCTGCCTCTGCACGCATCAGCATGACATCGGTGTAGCGGAAAACGTAATCGTTCATTGCAAATGCCTGCCATGGCGTGTTATACGTTTCTCCCTTGGAACGCTGCGGCACTTCCTTCATCGAGCAGTAATATCCGTAAGTGTTAGGTGTACGGCTATTGGCTGTGGTCAGCGTATGTTCGCTTTCGTATTTGTAAGGGAATGTAGGCATACCAACGGTGTGGAACAATCTCGGATCCCATTTCTGAGATGTGGGTGATCCGTTTATAGGATGCTCGTCAGTCTTGGCATAGTCGTCGAACATTGGCAGACCGTCTTTTGTCTTGAACGCATTCACAAGATCCTGTGATGGTTTGTGGAAATCCCATCCACAAGTCCACATACCCCATACTCCATTCAGGCAGTTGGCCCAGTTGGCACGGCCGTACTTGGTATTGTCATCCTCATAGTCAGAGTGCTGCACAGCAAAGATGCTTTCTTTACTATTCTTGTATTCAGGCAAGAAGATGTCTCCATAATCCTCCAGATAACCATAATCGGAATTCTTCACGACATCAGTATATTCGATGACCTTCTGCATATACTGCTGATTGATGTTGTTCACACCGTCAGTAGCTTCATATCCGTCGCCCCAGGCGATTGTGAGATAGCACTTTGCCAGATAAGCGGCAGCTGCAATTTTGTTAGCCCGGCCTCCGTCAGTCTGTTTTGCTGGCAATACATTGTAAGCCTCTTCAAAATCGGCAATAATCTTCTTGAACAGTTCATCGTAACTGAATTCTGTATTGCTGGTCTTTTCCACAGCGTTATTATTTACCACGGTCTCGTCGACCCATGGGATGTTGTGATACATCGTAAGAAGTTTGTAATAGAAATGACCACGCAGGAATTTGAGTTCACCAATGCGTTCCTTGCTGACGTCTTCACCAAGCAGTGACGGATTGTTCTCAATGGCGATCAGTGCCCTGTTGCAACGTGAAACGGCTTCGTACAGATGGTACCAGAGTTCATCGAGAGGGCCCAGCGTCGGGGTCAGGGTTGTCCAGACTTCAATCTGGTGATAATCAGTGTCGGTCGTTCCTGAACCGCCTTTCAGACAGTCATCGGAAGAGACATCGCCGTAGGGCCACAGATTAAACGGATACTGATACCAGTCATCGCCCAGTATGGCATAAGCTGCGGTGACTAACTTCTCCGGATTGTTGTTCACTGTTTCTCCATCAGCCACACCAGTGGGTGTAACGTCCAGAAAATCATCGCTGCAAGAGGTGGTAAGCCCAAGACTTAATGCAGCTATCGCTATTATATTGAATATCTTTTTCATGTGTTTCAATTTTAAAACATTATACTTAATACGTCTCATCAGAAACCGATTTGCAGACCCATCGACAAGGATGTGGCATGAGGATAAGCCCAATTGCCGTTTTCAGGATCAGAGCATGTGTAGCCACTGCTCTTGATGGTGAGCAGATTTTGTCCGGAGAGATAGAAACGGGCTGATGACATCTTCACTTTTTTAATCAGTGACGTCGGGAAGTTATAGCCTATCTGTAATGTGCGGAGTTTCAGGTATGAACCTGTTTCAACGAAGTAGGTGGAAGCTCTGCCCTCATCACCTGTGTTGTTTGTTGTAAGGGCGGGAATCGTGGAACTTGTGTTGTCTTTAGTCCATGCTGCCAGCATACGGTTTCCCTTGTTGGAACCTGCATCGGTGAGACTCCAGAAGTCAGTCTGGAATTTCTGGTCGTTGTATACATCCTGACCCATCACACCCTGCCAAAACATCGAGAGGTCGAAATTCTTATAATTCAGGCTGATATTCAAGCCCCAAGAATAATCGGGTACCGGATTGAAAATCCAAGTCTGGTCATTGCTGTTGATGATGCCATTGCCATCCAGGTCGGCATATTTCAAACCACCAAGGCGGGCGTTAGGCTGTCCTGATGCAAAGACTTCCTCTTCTGTCTGGTAAAGTCCGTCAACCACGTAGCCTACTCTGCTTCCGTAAGGTTTCTTAGCTTGGACGAGGTCTTCTGTAGGAGTGTGGGCGTATGAGCCTTTTGCTACATCTGGCAGATAGGTTACCCAGCTACGGAAGAAGTCCAAGTTGCCACTGATATCATAACCCAAACCAAAACTTGTCTTGTTGCGATAACCCAGGGTGAATTCCATACCGTTGTCCTGAAGACTTGGACCGTTCAACCATGTTGCACCGCCCTCACCGAGAGCTGCAAGGAATGCCGGTGAAATCAGCATATCTTCTACCTTCTTGACGTAGGCATCAACGGTTCCGTATAAAGAGCTATTAAACAATGTGAAGTCGAGACCGATATTATACTGAGTGGTTCCCTCCCATTTCAGATTATCATTAGCCGACTGGGTCAAACGGAATCCTGATGGGAATGTTCCTGAACCCTGCAAAGTCAAGTCGTATGCCGTGGATGATTCGCGGGAGGTTCCATAATCGGCTGTATAGAGTGCGTATCGTGCTGTGTTATTAATGGCCTGATTACCAGTGATACCCCATGATGCGCGAAGTTTCAAGTCGTTGATCCAATCCTTTTTCAACAATTCAGAAAGACGGAAACCGAGTGTGGCGGCTGGGAAAGTACCGTAGCGGTGATTCTTTCCGAATCGGCTTGAACCGTCTCTACGGATAGTGGCCGAAGCAAGAAGCATATCTTTCCAGTTGTAGTCTATTTTGCCAAAGAGTGAGAAAAGTGTGTTGCTGCCCTGGCTGCCGTATGCTTTTTGAACACCTGTCGAGGCATCCGGCCACATATAGTCATTGGTTTCGAGAGCGTAAGATTCTGCGTATGCTGAGAAACTCTGGCCAATAGCCTTGACAGCCTCTGTACCAAGCAGAACAGTGAAATTGTGATCCTTGGCCAATGTGAAATTATAGTTGGCGGTATTACTCCATGTCCACACGCAATCATTACTCTGACCGGTATCTGTCTTAGGAATATTATTGCTTACGATATCCGAGTAATATGTGAATGTACGGTAATTGTGGAAACCGGTGGCATAGTCCAGACCGAAGTTGGATTTCAGAGTCAGGCCCTTAATCGGTGTCAGTTCTACAAATGCATTACCGAAGATGCGCCATGTTTCCAGATTGTTGTCACGATTCTGATAAAGTTCACGAAGAGGGTTCTGGCGGTCGCTCATACCTCCTACAGGACCAGAGAATGTGGTGCCGTCTTCCTCATACAGAGGCACAGTAGGCGACATCTTAAGGGCGTTCTCCATCGGCGATGAAGCCACCTGATTAGAGTGGGATATCGTCACGTTCTCGCCAATCTTGATCTCTTTGGTAAGCTGGAATGTCGAGTTGATGCGAGCTGATATGTTGTCAAAGTTCGTATATTTCAGGATGCCTTGGTTGTTCTTGTAACCCACTGAGAACATCACGCTGCTCTTATCGGTGGCATGTGAAACAGAGAGGTCATAGTTCTGCATGATACCAGTCTGGGAAATGGCATCCAGCCAATCGGTATCAGAGTAGAGCATCGTCTTTTTTCTGTTGATATAGCCGTCGTAATAGCCACCGACGGTATAATTATTGTACTGGCCTGTTGCAGGATCATACACTGAGATGGGGGTGCCACCAGCAGCATTCAGGTTCAGACCGTAGTTTTGGGCGTATGCCACTGGATCAAGTCCGTCGTTGAGTGCGGCCTGAGCCATTTCTGTAGCATATTGTGCAGAATTGTTCAGCTTCATCTTGCTCTGTGAAGAATAGTACTGAGCTGTGACGTTTGCTGAAAAGTTGATATCCACCTTATCACCCTTCTGACCGTGTCTGGTTGTGATGATGATGACGCCATTTGCTGCGCGGCTACCGTAGATACTGGCCGAAGCGGCATCTTTCAACACCTGCATGCTTTCGATATCATTCATATTGAGGGAGTTGAGCGCACGCGTGGTAGGCACACCGTCTACAATATAAAGAGGATCCTGTGAGGAGTTGATAGAACCGATACCACGAATACGTACCGTACCAGTTCCAGAAGGAGAACCGTCTGTGGAGACTGTCATACCGGCTACCCTGCCTTGCAAAGCTCGCATAGGGTCGGTATCTGCTGATGTCTTCAGCGATTTAGTGGAAACCACAGCAACCGCGCCTGTGAGGTCGGCTTTGCGCTGAGTCTGATAACCCACTACCACGAGTTCGTTTAGAGATTGAGCATCTTCCGACATCACGACCTTCATATTTTGGGTCGCCGCTAAACTTTTGGTAGTATAACCGATGTAGCTGAATTCGAGCGTTGCGCCGGCATTGCTCACCTTGAGATTGAAGTTGCCGTCTAAATCTGTGATGGCAGCATTCTTCGTACCTTTCTCTCTGACGGTCACGCCAATGATAGGTTCATTGTCTGTACCAGATAGCACGGTACCATTGATTGTTGTCTCTTGAGCAAGCATTTGCAGACTCATAAGCAGCAGAACTGCGAGAGAGCACATTCGTTTGATAAGTTTTCTAGGCATAATTGATATGTTTTGATGTTAAAATTAGAATCGAATATTAAGACTTGAATCGAACGCCTGGTATTACATTTCGTTGATTTCTGTTGCAAAGATAGTGTAAATTTATGTTTGGTCTGTAAAAAAAATGTTTCCAACAATGCGAAAAATCGTTCATGTATCAAATTTGCGACTCTTTGAACGAAATTTTGCATCGAAAAGACAGAAAACAATGATAAAGATAGGATCAGACATAAAAATTCCGCTCAGTGATCGGAATCAAAGTTGAATCACTGGGGATGTTTTCTCAAACAAAGGGGAGTTAAGCAAACCTCTTAACTCTCATCAAATCTTATTTACTGATATCATCAGAATGGTTATCAGTAATTATGAATAAGAAAAGCTTCATGATAAATGCCTTTTCCTTCCTCATTAGGATTGTTGGCATTTAAATTTCTCCTTTTATAGTATAGACGAGTTATTTGATGGGGCGGGTAGTGATAAAACAAAAAAACGGTGAGTAAGACATCGTTTTTTTTATAATGTGATAAAAATTTTTTACTTTTGCATGAGTAATGAATACAAAACAGCTGATTATTGCCGCTTTCTTAATCTTCGCGGCATCAAATACTGTTTGGACGACTGAGGAAAAACATAACAAAAACGAGATTGATTTCAATAACAAACCCTCTGCCAAACAAATCTTATCACTGCACACCCTCAACCACGAGGAGGGTGCGGAAGTTGCTTGTCTATGCCAGTCGGATGCCACCGACAGGTGCGTCTGCGATGGCGCCCCGCCACCACAGAACAGAGGCTATAACGCAAATGAAATGGCGGCTCTGGTTGGCATTATTGCCCAACTGATGGAAATCTGCCGATCCCAGTTGGCTTGGGAAATTTTCATCGCCGTGCTACTATCTATTTTGACGCCCGTCCGCTTCTATCGTTTGCTTAAAAAACTGATCCGCACAAAGCCTCGCACGTCTGCCGTCACCTCGACCCTTCCTGTGGGCGAATTGGTGAATACGGCGGCAAGCGAGCACGCAGACACAATAATGACAAATGAGGACTCGAAAGATGTGCCCATTACGGATGTGACATCGAACGATGCGACCGTAACTGATGCGCCCTCGAATGATGTGCTCATAACCGATGTGACATCGAACGATGTGGCAAGTGCGCCTGCCTACGCCATTGAAAATACTCCTGCCGAGGAGCATGGTTTTGATTGTTCGCGTTCGTTCATTTCCCTGCTCGACAGTTTCAGCGTGCTCGACAGTGAGGGCGACGACATCACCGCCAGTTTCACGCCGATGCAGCACGACATTCTCATCGCAATCATCCTGTACACCGTGGATGAGGGGAAAGGCATATCCGTGAAGGAGCTCACCGAAATCTTCTGGTTTGACAAAAATGATTATAACGCGCGCAAAAACCGCAACGCCTATCTGCGCAAGATTAGGAATAACCTGAAGAGAGTGGGCAATGTGCAGATAAAACTTCAAAACGATCATTTTCGCATCTTTTTCGGCAGTGGTACCGCCTGTGACTATCACGCCCTGTGGACGCTCGCGGAGGAACATAAACGTGACGGACTTGGCGGCGACAGCGCTTTGATCGGGCTGATGGAGGCTCTGCTGATGCGCGGTCCTCTGCTCCCCAACGACGAAATGCCATGGATGGACAAATTCAAGGGCACATATTCCAGCAAGTGCACCGACCTTTTGAAACCGATGCTCAAAAGGGCAGATCGGAATGACGACAGCGACGGGGCGAAACACATCGGGAACATCATTCTCCGCCACGACCCACTCAACGAAGATGTGCTCATCGTATGGTGCACCATGCTCACACGGCATGGAAAATATAGTATCGCCAAGAAGCTTTTCGACCGATTTTGTCGTATTTATCGCCAGTCGATGGGCGAAGAATATAAAAAACCTTTCCCTATTTACATAAATTAATGTTCTTTAAGTTTTAAACGACGCGTTTTCCACTTGATGGCATGTTTGTTTTCCGCTCGTATGCCGCTCTGTTTACCGCCCCGCCGTACCTTTGTCCCCGCTTGCAAGCATCAGACAAAGTTTTGCGTGGCGGGTGGGGCTAAGTCCCGATGCCACAGAGTATTAACATTAAAAAGTAAAACAATGAAAGTATTGAAAAGTATCAAATCGTGGTTCAATGCCATCAGCAGATGGTTCATGAATCTTATGACAATTAACGACAAATTTGTGCATACGTATGCACCCGTGGCCGTAGAGACCATGAACATGATTAAACGTGCGAATGATGAAGGTGTCATTATTAATGTAGGCACATTCGCAAGTGTTTTGGGCGTTCGATGGGGCTCGGATGTCGCCCAAAAGGTGTCGGCATGGCTCACCGACAATGTGGACAGAATGATTTATACGCTCGACATCATGCAACAGGCGGCGGACTGCAAATCGATTGATGAAAAATTGTTGGTGGTCAGTCGAGCCATCAGCCGAGATTTCCCAGAAATAAGGGAACGGTTTTGCACCATCTTTGCCGCCGAACTGTCACGCGATCTTGCCGACGGCCATCTGAGTCTGTCGGAAGCGATATCGCTCATCACAGGGGTTTACAAGACTTATTACGGCAACAAAAAGTCATCTAAGAAATGACGCAGGAGGAGCAAAAACAAATATTGGCAACGGTGGCTAGCACCATCGTTGCCCTCTGCGGGGCGGGCTTGAACCAAAAGCAGGCGGCTTTCATGGCTTGGCGCGCCGACAGGCTGAGCGAACAACTGCGGACTGGCATCTGCCATTTCAGTTACACCAAAAAAGACGGCACGCTGAGACATGCACGCGGCACGCTGCGCACGGATCTGATACCCGCCGAATTTCAGCCTCACGGCAATGAACGGGCACGCAATTTCACGGCCCGCGCCTATTTCGACCTCGACCGTCAGGCATGGCGAAGTTATAGTGTGGAGACTCTGGGCGAACGTTGGATTTATGAACCGGTGATATGACGTGGCGATATGAAACATACTTTGAATGGCGAACAAGAAGGGCGTTTCACGGGCCCAAAAAGGCGTTTTATGGCCCAAGAAGGGCGTTTTACCGAAATTCTCGACGTTCTTACGACCGCTTTATTAGCCGACATGAAACGTGCAAGATGGTCAGCCAGCCCCACGGTGTGCGCGGATTACGAAGGCCACGGTTTCGACTTCACAGTGTACGTGAACCGAGAAGGAACCGCAGACATCCTGTTTGCCACCGACGCAAACAAAGACAATCCGCTGCTGGAGGAATCCGCCAGCGACGCGAACGAGACCAATCATCTGTTGGAGACATTTCTGAAAGAGGAACTGCCCACATGGGGCGACCTCTATGAGATGTGCCGACAGGATGAAGAAAACGCTAAAAGCACGTTGGACGAAGGCTTCGCCTCGTGGGACGATTTTTTTAATTACAAACAAATTCATTAACATTAAACAAATGATTATCCCCCAATGTCCCGCGGATTACGGAATCAGATGCATTTGAAGTCTGGAAGACTGCATTTGAATAGCCGGGGGTCTCGACCCCCGGAATGTCATGCAAAGTACATTTGTCTGCAAAGACAGCACCTCATAATCAATCATCTTTTCATTAAGGTGGTGTCTTGCCAGACACATTGATTGGGATGTTTCATAATCCGTAGGTTTCGTCGTTCCTCCTCAACCCACGGCTATGAAGATAAAGTCTTTCAGACTTTTAAATGCATCCGATCAGAATTTTGGTGGAACATTGGGGACAGTCATTATAATTAATAACATTAAACAATAACAAAATGGAATATTTAGGATGGGCGAACGACCGCTCAAAAGCAGAATTAATAGATAAGAAATGGGATGAAGCACGCCGCAACGGTTGGAAAATTTGCCATAAAAACCTCGGCAGTTGCGTGGAAGAAGTGAGTTGCCCCGAAGGTGATTGGTATTACCACGTGGATGCAAGCGATTAAAACCATTCATCACCTTCAACAACATTTAATCAACGTAAATAAAATGAATACAATGAATAGATATCTAGCCGCCCTGCTGACGTTTGGCGCAACCATGATCATGGCAACTTTTACCGCTATTCTGCCTTCGCCAGGCAGCGATCTGATGCTTTTCCTCTGGATGATTGCCGTGGCTATCATGGTGATTTGGCAGGAACACAAAGAGGGTGGCGACAGATAATTAATCTGTAACGGTGTGGCGGCAGCCATTGGCTGCTGCCGCCACCATAGTAACCAATTTTAAAAATCAAAATGATTATGTACATCAAAAAAAGAAAACCCGGCTATCAGCCGAAAGAAAACAAGATCATCGAACAGATAGATTTCGCCAGTATGGATGATATTCTCATGAATTGTTTTGCCTTGGTGCACTCGCTGAAAGACAAAAAAATCATGATTGGCGTGTTCCACAGCCTTGCCCACAAAACTTGCGTGAGGTTCATCAACGTGCAGGTGATGGAATCGGCAGGTGGACAAGAAAATCTGAAAGTGATCAACGTGAGTTTTGTGAGCACCGACTCGCCCGACCGCAGACGGATGCTTTACAACAAATTGTTAAATCAAATAGCAGCAAGATTATGATGGAAAAGAAAAAAGCGGACATTAAAAATGAAATGATGAGTGTCTCTGTAACGCCCGATGGCATAGACGAATTGCTAAGATACTTTCAAAAAGAGCAAGTCAGCGCACTGAAATACGATATCTGGTATTACATATCAGCGTTTCACTCAAAGACAACAGATCTGATACGACTGTTTGTGTATGTGTCTTCATGGAAATCGAATATTGATAAAGAAGAAAAATTATTTATGTTCGAGGAAAATATGAGCAACGCATCATTTGTATGTGCACTGCACGAATATCTGGAATTTATGAATCACCTGAAGTTAAACTATAAACGTAAAAAATAATGAGTAAAGAAATCATCAAGCCCGTGCCTGGCTATGAAGGCAGATACGGAGTGTCCGACCAAGGAAACGTTTACCGCTATAGAAAAATGAAAGATGGTACCATCTTAATGGTGAAAAAGAAACATTTTTTAAGCGGGTCTGGTTATTTTACATCAATTTTGTGTGTAAACAGTAAGGAAATTTATATTAATGTTCATCAACTTGTGGCGCAAACTTTCCTTGGAAAGCCTCATCCAAAAATGCAAGTAAATCACATCAATGGTATCAAAACCGATAATCGTGTGTGTAACTTGGAATGGGTGACTCCGAGCGAAAACATTCGCCATAGCCGCTACACGCTGCATCAGACAATCAAGCCTGTGGCTCTGGTGCACAACGGCCGCGTGAAACATGTGTTTCCATCTGCAATGGAATGCGACCGAAAGTTTGAAGCTAACGTGCGTGACCATATTAGGAAAGGATACAACTTTCACGGTTGCGTGCCCATTTTCATTCCTTATCGTCTCTACGAAGTATGGAAAAAAATGCTAGAGGATGGATTGTTGTAAGTAGAAAGCTGACGGAATCGTGGGCGTGGCAGGATGCTGCCCGCCTGCGCCGCTGGCTGGCTCTGCTCTTCGCCGTGAACTTCGCCGACCAAAAGGAAGAGGTTTACGGCGAGACGATTGTGGTGCATCGGGGATGCTCACTGAAGAGCAATGAGCAATTGGCTAAGCTGTGGGAGTGTTCGTCAACTTCGGCAAGACGTTATCTCCGCGAATTTGTGGCCCAGGACATGGTGAATATAATTGTTACTAAATGTAAAAATAAGGATATACGTATAATCATAGTAAAAAACTATAAGAAATATCAGCAAAAAAGTGACAATCTGAAACCACATCAGGGGGTGGCAGGTAAACTGGCAGCAGGTACGTACACAAAACTGGCAGCAAATATGGCTTCTCGTAACAATGATGAAAATCAGAGTGATAATCAGAAAACTTTTGAAAACATGAACGGAAAACTGGACAGGGGTGTCGGATTGAAAGTTGACGAAAATGTGGCGACATTTAAACAATATAATAACAATAAACAAGAAAATCAGCTTACAGCTGATGAAAGCAAGGCAAGCAGGCAGGCAGATTTCATTTCTTGGTTTAATGGCAAAGTGCAGAATGCAAGGATTCCTAAAATCCGTCTTTTCACGGAAGCGAGGGAAAAGGCCGTGGCGCAGGTTTGGACGCAGTTTGGCGCCGATAGCGTGAACGAAGTGGTGAGCCGTGCCGCGGTAAGTCCATTCCTCAATGGCGAAGGCAAAAAACATTTCGTGGCGACATTCGACTGGATTTTCAAACCTGAGAACTTTCTGAAAATTCTGGAAGGCAACTTCGATGCTCGAAAATACTGAATTTTGCACAAACTTGCTGAAAAAACACGTTACCGTGTCTCCCATTGATGCTTAACGAAGTTGCAAGTAATAATTTTTTACAGCGTTGGTAACGGTTACTGACAAGCTCACTAACCGTTACCGACAAGTTTTGAAGAAAAACGAAAAATTTTTGGAAAAAGTTTTTGGAAAACAAATAGTCGTTATGAAAATTAAGCATTAACTTTGTGGCTGAAATAAAAGATCTTTTCAGGATAAAATTTAACTAACTTCAAACAATTAATCAATTATGCCAGTACTTTACAAACTTCGCCAGGACAACCGCAAAAATAGTGCCAACAAG
>Ga0208695_1000942_pt1 | contig 26788 bp, 26 predicted proteins | sample AD_UKC111_MetaG_FD_184449 | JGI IMG/M metagenome (GOLD analysis project Ga0208695, IMG submission 184449) | Active sludge microbial communities of municipal wastewater-treating anaerobic digesters from Hong Kong - AD_UKC111_MetaG (SPAdes)... | ecosystem: Engineered > Bioreactor > Anaerobic >...
CAGGCTTTCCACAACGGTCTCGGGTCACCAGCCCAGGGCAGTCTGGCCGTCATTCCATAAATCATTCCTCGCCAGGGATTGCCACCTTTCTCCAGCATTTCGCCCATCAGTCCAAATGGTATTCCCGACATCTCCACCAGCCAGTAGTCAGGCTGGCTGTTGTAATCAAAGTATTCGCCAAACCACAGCCGGTCCAGATAGGGGAAATGTTCCAGATAAAGATTAGCACTCGAAGCATAGCCATCACGCGGGTTGTATTGATTAGCCGAATGCAGGTCAATCAGGGCAGTGGGGCGGTAGGCTTCAAGCACCTTACGCACCCTTTTCATTGTCACCCGGTCGAAAGCGACATCATCAATGTAGAGGCCGTCTATCCCGACATTTTTGGCCAGCCAGGCCAGCCCTTCAATGTAGTAGTTGTGCCAGCGCGACATGCCGCTATTGATAATAGCCGCATCTTTAAGCTCCGGAACAAACCAGCCGGCGATATAACCGGAGTGAAGATGCTCCTGAAGCCAGGAATAACCTCCGCCCTGACCAGGGGTAAAGATCTCATGATTAAGGCTCTCCAGGGCGAAGAGCTCACTCGCCCGGTTGGAGAGTTCTCGAATGGTGTAATAAATTTTAACTCTGAGGCCCTGACGGTGAGCTTCATCAATATAAGCTTTCATCTTCTCGGGGCGAAGGAAGGGATAGTTGATAAAAGGATTGATGTCGGTCGCATGATGAACATTGATGATATTAGCTCCAGTAGCGGCGATTTCTGAGACCGGCTTAAAGGCGTGATAATAGCGCTCGGAGAAATGTTTGCCTGGATTTATGGGTTTAAACGGAGTCAGGAGCAGATTAAAATTAAAATAAAGGACCTCTCCTTTTTTGAGCTGCCGCGGGCCACTCGAGGCGCTGAAAACTACTTCCTTTTTACTGGTTTTATCTTTACCCTTCACCTCTTCCACCCGGACTGAACCGCTGCCTTCATTCCACCAGGAAGGAGGCAAGTTGAGGGGCTTTAGCTGGTAAAAATTGGTGTTAAGCGGGCGGGAATAATTTTCAGCTCGAAGCTGACACTGAAGACCGGCATTGACCGCTCCTATCCAGAGGGCGTCCTGGTTTTTGTTTCTGTCCCAGCTCCAGGCGAAAGAGGAGGGACGTCGGCCACCTTTAAAGCCCAGTCCCATCATGTAGGTCGAGGCTTCCGGGCGTAACGGTATGAGCAGGGAAATATCATCAACTGGTATGTCTGAGCCGGCTTCCACTTTAACTTTAAATTCCACGTAACCATCAAATTCCATTGCCCCGTCAATTTTAACCGTCAGGTCGAGCGCGGGAATTTTATTGACTGCCTGCCAGGCTACCTTTCCGGGGGTGATTCTGGTAAAAGCCAACGACTCACTCTTCCAGCTTTGAGCTTGACCTTCCGAAGTTTTAATCAGAAATTCAAAAGGTCGGCTCAAAAGGTCGGTTGATATCGAGCTTATGGAAGTTAGTTCGGGAGTAAAAAAGCTCTCGATTCTGGCCGGTAACCCGTTTTCTCCAAGGGTCAGAGTCCGGCCCAGACACTTTATCGTCCGGCCTTTAACTTTCAGCGGCGTAAATGGTTTAACCACATCCTCATTGACCGCCAGCTGCGAATTAAGCCAGCGCAGACGCGACTGGCGCCAGAGCTCTGAATCGCCACTGTCAGCCAGAACTTTATCTTCGACTCTTATCTTCAAGCTTATTTTTTGAGCCGGGAGATTGGCTGCCGAGACAGCCACCTCTCCTTCATAATCGCCAGGAGGAATATTCTCCGGTATCTGAACTCCGCACCACAGCGGCTGAACTTTTCCCTGGGCCAGGCTCAACTCTTTTTCGAAAGGCTGGCTGTCCCAGCCGCTGCCACCCAGGTTAAAACAGGTTGTATCGCTGGCTTTTATTGCCTTGCCTGATGAGTGGTTAACCAGGTCAGAAAAGACAACTTTTATTTTTTCCAGGCTCTGACGATGGGCAAAAAGGCCAAGCTGAAAAGCAAAATATTCCCTACGGGCAGCGCTCGCTTCAAACCCGGTCTGAGGGCCCGTCTCGACCCAGCGCAGCGGAAGATAATCAAACATCCTGACCGGATGCTCCCGGTCTTCAGGGAAAATCAAAAATGGTTCGCTTTTATAGGTTTCAATTATCTTAGCCGTTTCCTCTGAGGTAGCGATGACTTCCATGGGGTAAAAGCGGCTGAAATCATCCACCGCTTCAAAAGCGATAAGTTCAGCCCGGGGCAGGGAGGACGGCCTGGATTTTGAACTAGCCCCAGAACCAGGAACATAGCGCTCGAACCAGGTTTTCTCTGGCTGATAATCAGCCGCCAGGTAAGTTACTACTGGATAGTTTTTCCCCTCGATTTTATAAGGCAGGTAGTAAAAATAATATTCGCCCGGCGCCTCACTGGCCTCAAAGAGAAAGTCTCCACCGTCGTTATTAACTTTTAACGGCCAGACGTTAGTTATAAATTTGCCGCTTCTGGCTTCAACCACCAGGACTTTCTTTTTTTCCGGATTAGAATCCGGACGCCGCCAGGGAAGATGGACAAAAACCGCACCCGCAGCCTGCTTGACCGTAACTACTGCCCGATGATTTCCCAGTCCAGAGTCCGGATCCCAGGCAGTGGAAGCCTGACGGCAGGGATATTTTTCTAGATCTTGAGGCGAGAAGGTGGTGACGGCTGAAGCTGGAAGATAGATAAGAGAAAAAAGAATTGCCACCGAAGCTGCCGCTCTGGTTCTAAACCATGAGGTTTTCGACTGAAAATGCTTTCCTGTCATCTTGATTTTTTTAGCTTTAAAATTTTTTGACATCCCAGTTCCTTAAATTTTTATTGGTCAGGTTGCCGACTCTGACCAGCATATTTATCTCTGCTAACTAATTTTCACGCTCTGCTATTAGCTGCCTGAGCTGATTTATCTTCGGTACTTAACTATTGCTCAGCGCTGTGCTCTAACTGGCTTCCTTCCAGAAACCTGGTTAAACCCGCTCCTGGACTAACATTGTTTCCTAAAAGGACATCATTTTCAATCTCGGTTTTTTCAGTCAGAAAACCTGATTGATAAAGAGTCGGATTCTGTGGTAATTTGCTTTTCAATCTGGCGAAGAACAGGGAGGCGTTCTTATGTCTGAAAAATCAAGGATGGTAACGCTGCTCTTTGGCTGGTTTCTGGGGATTTTTGGGGCTCATCGCTTTTATACCGGCAAAACAGGGACGGCTGTGATCTGGCTGCTGACTCTTGGCTGCCTGGGGATAGGCGTTCTGGTTGATCTGATCATGATTCTGCTTGGCAAATTTCACGATGCCGAGGGGAAGCCGGTTCTGGCCTGGTTTAGAACCTGCGATGCCGAAGGAAAAGTTATCAGTTACATTGTCTGAACCAACAGAGATTTTTGGACTAAGTTGTTGATGAAAACTGACTTTGACTTAAAGACGCATAAAAGTCTGATCTATATTAATCTGCCTGTAGGATTTGTTAAAAATCCAGATAATCGAGAGTCCGTGGTCTTTCTTCGAGATGGAAGATGATAATAGCCTGAAATACCTTTCCCAGATTCTTCCAATCCTGAGGGGTCAGGGCAAAATGGGGACTGGTGAGTGGCGAATTTTTCTTCATCCAGTCAATTAACTGGCGGGCAGCCAGGGTCACTTCCAGTTTTTGGTCGCTAGCACAGGCCGGACAGAGGACACCCTGCCTTTCCGGGGCCAGCCAGCTACTGGCATTAATCGGTCGATGACAGTGCTGGCAGCGGTTAAAATCAGGCAAAATGCCATTAATTTTTAAAAACCAGAATTCAAAATAGCGGGTTATATATTCGATGGGCTGGCCGGCTTTAGCGGCTGACCTCACCGCCAGGAGCAGGCGGTATAGGAGTTCTTCTTTTTCCCGGTAAGGCGAGAATTTTTCAGTTAATTCGGCCAGGTAGGCAAAAGCCCAGGTAGTTTTTATCTGACTGAAAAGTTCAAAGGCTGAATCAATCAGATCACTGTTACTGATGGTGACAAAATCATGCTTCTCTTTTTCGTAATAAAATAGCCTGACCTGAGAAAAGGGCTCAAGACTGCTGCCGAAGCGGTTATTAAATTTACGGGCTCCTTTGGCCAGACCCCTGACCAGACCCTTTTCCCGGGAAAAAAAGATAACCAGCTTATCCTGTTCACCAAAATTTTCTGTTCTCAGGATAATCGCTTCTGATTGATCAATAGGCATGATCTGCTTATCTTTCTGGCAAAAACTTGAGGCTGGACAAAATCATTCAGGCTTATTCTCAGGCTGCAAAAAGTCATTCAAATTATCGAAGGTGATTCTGATGTTTTTGATGACTTCGCCCCTTTTCCCGAAAGGCTTGCCTGCTTTTCCGTTTAAAATAAAACTCAACCCACCGGCATTGCCCAGATTGATGACTAACTCTGAACTGGCTTTAACCGAAGTTTTATAGCCTTCCAGTTTTAACCCATCTACCACCAGCTGCCCATCAGCGAAGACCTGAATCCAGCAATCCTCATTAAAGATCAGATCGAGGTTTAAGCCTTCATAAGTCTTTTCCTCAACCACCGGCCGGGCGGTTTCGGTCAGCGGTAGCTCAGAGGGAGAAGGTTCAGGGAGAATGACGTTGGCAGTTTCTTCGGCCCCGGACGCGCTCTTTCTGGCTCCAACATTTTTTTTGGAGGTTGAAATGGACAGATAAATTAAAACCACAAAAAGGATCAAAACAAGGATTGAGATGGAAATCCAGAAAACCTTATCAAGCCGGAAATGGCGGCGAGGTTTAGGCTGCTTGCTACCTGGCCCAACCGCAGTTTCCGATTCGATTAACCCGGCCTCCTGATATTTTGTCAACCAGCCAGCCGGATCTTCTCCAATAGATATCAAATATGTCTTTAAAATCTGCCTGGTGAAAAATCCTCCAGGCAAATAATCCAGCCGATCATTTTCAATGGCTTCCAGGTGACGCAGGCCGATTTTGGTTTCAAGAGAAATATCCTTTAAAGATAGCCCTTTTTTCTCCCGGATATTTCTTAAGGTTTTACCTAAACTTTCCATTACACTACATTAATTTTAAATGAACTGGTGGCTATGAGTCAAATTAAGCGAATCTGGAGCTTAGAGTAATTTTTCATGCTGGCTGATAGTTTTGCCTGATTCTGGCCTAGACTCGCAGAAACTTCGAAACCGAAGTCACGCTGCCCAGCGTTCCGGTCAGTGACCCGCCAATTATCAGCCAGAACATCTGTTCCAGGGTTAAAGGCCTCAAGGCCAGGAGCTGTTCAGCTGCTCCCAGTGCCTGGCCTATATAAAGAGGAAAAATTTTGATCAGCAGGAAAAGAATGAGGATAGACAGCAGGCTTCCGGCCAGCCCCAGGACAAAGCCTTCGACCAGAAAAGGAACTCTGATAAAGGTATTGGTGGCACCGACCAGGCGCTGGATTTCGATTTCATTTTTACGGGCGAAGACGTTAAGTCTGACCACATTGGAAATGATAAAGAATGAAGCCAGAATTAGAATTGTCCCCAGAAAGAAGCCGACTGCTTTCACTATTCGGCTTAAAGACTCCATTTTTTGCACCCAGTCCTGGTTAAACTGAACATCAATAACTCCGGGCTGACGCTTGATATGGTCTATAAAAGCAGTAATGGCGGTCAGACTGATGGACTTATCTTTCAGTCTGGCTTCAAGTGAGGGAGGGAATGGATTTGAATTGAGATTAGTCACGATTTCTTTTAGTTCCGGGAAATTGGCGGTAAAGCGACTCAGGGCCTCTTCCTGAGAAACATAAATCACATTCTCGATTAAGGTCGAATCCAGGATGGTTTTTTTAAGTTCTTCGACCTCTTTGGCCGGTAAATTCTGTTTTAAAAAGAAAGAGATAGCCAGATTATTAGATAACTGCTGGCCCAGATAGGTTAAATTGTTGGACAGAGCCAGAAAAACACCAATCACCAGAAAAGAGAAACTTATAATCAAGATCGAAATCAAATTGCGACCCCTGAAATTCCAGAGATTATGGCCAGCTGCGCGCAGGAGATATTTGAGCTGTCTGAAAATCATGTTTTTGCTTCCTGGCCAATTATTTTTCCCTTCTGGAGAAAGAAAATTTTATGTCCGAAATGACGGATTAATTCCCGGTCGTGGCTGCCAATGATAACTGTCGCTCCCTGTTCGTTGATCTCTTTGAAAATGGACATAATTTCAAAAGCCAGTTCTGGATCGAGATTGCCGGTTGGCTCATCGGCCAGCAATATTTTGGGATGATTGACAATGGCGCGGGCAATGGCCACTCTCTGCTGCTCGCCGTAGGACAGCCTGTCCGGGTATTCCCACATTTTATGATGCAGGTTGACCTGGCGGAGTGAATTAAAAACCCGGCGTCTGATTTCTTTATCAGGCAGCCCGCTGATCTGGAGGGGAATAGCCACATTGGCAAAGACTGATTGATGAAACATCAACCTGAAATCCTGAAAGACAATGCCCATCGCCCGGCGCAGTTTGTATATTTTATGATCAGGTATTTTAAGAATATTGACTCCATCAATGAGAATCTGACCTTCAGTTGGCAGGATTTCCCTGAAAATAATTCTTAGCAGGGTTGTTTTGCCTGAACCGCTGGGCCCGGTGATAAAACAGAAGTCCCCGGTGTTTATTTCGAGGGAAACATCGGAAATAGCCCAGCGAGGTTTCTGGTACTGCTTCCAGATATGATAAAGTTCAATCATCTAAGCTAATAAGAATTTATTTTTTAGCCAGCCGGTTGAGGGCTTCGGTCAGGAGAGAGCGAGCCTTTTCCGGGCTGGCTTTTCCCTGACTGCCTTTCATCACCTGGCCGAGCAAGAAGCCTATAACCTGAGTCTTACCGCCAAGATATTGACTGACCGGCTGAGGGTTCTCCTCCAGAACCCGGTTGATGATGCCCAGCAGGGCGCCATCTTCAGCAATAGGCTTCAGCCCCTTTTCTTCAATAATAGAGCTGGCTTCTTTCCCTGTTTTTAGCATTTCAGGGAAAACCTGTTCCTTGGCGATGGTCATGGTAATCTCTTGAGCTTCCACCAGCTTGATCAGTGCGGCCAGCGAGCCGGGTTGAATGGGAAACAGGTCTATTTCCAGATTGTTTTCTTTCAGGAATTGCAGGACTTCTCTTTTGACCCAGTTAGCGGCCTGACGGGGTAAGCCTGAATCGCAAGCTACAGCCTCATAATAATCGGCTAAAGCCCGGCTGGAAACCAGGATGCTGGCCTCATCAGCGGCCAGGCCGTATTGCCTGATAAATCTTTCCCTCTTGGCCTGGGGCAGCTCAGGGAGCTCAGCTTCAATCTCTGTTATCCAGCCCTCCGAAATAATGAGCGGCGGCAAATCAGGTTCAGGAAAATAGCGGTAGTCATGAGCTTCTTCTTTGCTGCGCTGGGGAACAGTCCTTCCTCCGGCTGCATCCCAGCCTCTGGTCTCCTGAATTATTCTTTCGCCTTTTTCCAGGAGTTCTACCTGACGTTTAGCCTCATAGTCAAGGGCCCTGGCCAGAAAGCGGAAAGAATTGATGTTTTTAACCTCAGTTTTTGTTCCAGCTTCTTTTGAATCTGTCCGCCTGACAGATAAATTGGCATCACAGCGGAGGTTGCCTTCTTCCATATTTCCGTCGCAAACTTCCAGGTACTGGAGAAGTGTCCTCAAATTTTGAACAAACTCAACAGCTTCACTGGCCGTACTCATCTCTGGCCTGGTGACAATTTCAACGAGTGGAACGCCGCAACGGTTAAAATCCAGATAAGTTTTCTCAGCCGAATCGGGGAAGCCTTCATGCAGTGATTTGCCTGCATCTTCTTCGAGGTGGAGCCTCTCTAAGTGAATGATTTTTGGCTGGCCCTCGTTTTCAATCAGTAACTCACCGCCTTCAGCTACCGGCAGGTTGTACTGGGTAATCTGGTAGCCTTTAGGCAAATCGGGGTAAAAATAATTTTTCCGGCTGAAAACTGATTTCAGATTAATTCTGGCTTGGAGGGCCAGAGCCAGCTTAACAGCCATTCTGACTGCTTCCCGGTTGATGACCGGCAGGCTGCCTGGCAGTCCCAGGCAGACTGGACAGGTCTGGCTGTTAGGCTGAAGCCCGAACCGCGTACGGCAGCGGCAGAAAAGCTTGGTTTTTGTCAGAAGCTGGGCATGAATCTCAAGGCCGATGACTGTTTCGTATTTCATGATTAAAGGCAATAATTATAACATAAAATTTTTTTCTGGTTCAAAAAATCAGAAAAAGAAACAGAGCCAGCCAGGGAGTGAAGCGGGGAAGGCAGATAAGCAGTTGAGTTTATCTGGCAAATAAATACATAAACCAGCCAAAGGCCAGTGAAGCCACAGTCATAATCAAAAAAAGAGTCAGGCCGTATTTTAACCTGGATTTAAAATCAGCTCTTCTAATCAGGGCCAGGACCACCGAGACCAGCAGGGCATAAATGATCATGGTATAAAGATGACTCTGAAGTATCATGATTTCTTCCCCCGGCCAATATCCCAGGCATCAAGAGCGATCAAAAAGTTGAGCAGGCCAGCACCAGCCAGATAGGCACTGCCAAACTCAAACGAGACTCTCTCCATCTCTCCCAGGCCCAGAGGTGTTAGTCTCGACAGGAGATAAAGAAAACCGTTGCCGAGATCGGAGAGAAAGGCCAGCACGGTCAGCGGATTATCAGCCTGAGCAGGGTAAATTCTTCCCCCCATGACCAGTCCTAAAAGACACATCAGGCCGATGGCTCCGAGGAAAATCAAACCCCGCCAGTATTTTTTAAGATACAGATGCCCCAGACCGGGGACGAACCAGCCCAGCAGGCCTGCGGTTAGCGCTTTCGTTTTCATAAGCATTTATGTTAATCAAAATCAGTCTTTAAATCAAGACCAGAGCTGATTAAAAATTGATATAATCTGGAGAGTGGCAGGGAAAGAGTGTAAAATTTCAGCATGCCTGAATTGCCTGAAGTTGAAACTATCGTCAGGGGTTTGAAAGCTAATCTGCTTGGCCGGCGGGTTAAGGAATTGGTTTTTATTTCCCCTCATCTGAAAAAAAAGCAATTAGCGGGGGCTTTCCGGCCGGAAGCTTACCGCCGGCGAAAAATCCTGGATATCTGGCGCCGGGGGAAGATGATTGTTTTCAGGTTTGATGGCCAGCTGGGATTGCTGGTTCACCTGAAGATGACCGGGCAGCTTTTTCTGGCGGATCCTGGCCGGAAGATAGATAAGCATACCCATGCCCGCCTGACCTTTTACGGACTGAAAAAAGAACTGCTCTTCCGGGACATCAGAAAATTCGGTTTTCTAAACTGTTTAGCTTTAAGTCAAATTGAAGAAAAAATAAAGACAGATTTAGGGCCGGAGCCGTTTGAGATCAGTCTCAGTGATTTTAGGCGTTTGCTGAAAAGACATGGTCAAAAAAGGTTGAAAAACTGGCTGCTTGACCAGAAAATCATAGCCGGGATTGGCAACATCTATTCTGATGAGATACTTTTCAGGGCCAGGCTCAGTCCTTTCAGGCTGGCTGGCAGCCTGACTGAAGAACAGGGGGCCAGACTCTACCGGGCGGCCAGAAGGGTTCTGGAGGAAGCTATTGCGCTTAAGGGCTCATCCATTAGCGACTACGTCGATGCTACGGGCGAAAAGGGCGGATTCCAGCAGCGGCACCGGGTTTATGCTAAGGCCGGGCAGCTCTGCCCCCGCTGCCATCGTGAAAAAATAGTCAGGGAAAAAATCAACGGCCGGAGTACCTACTACTGTCCCGCCTGTCAGCTCTGAAGCTTCTTGAGGGTTCAACCGGTTAAAATCCGCCATTGGCCTGAACCTAGCTCCTGACGGCACCCCGAATTGAAAAAAACTCAAGCTTAAGTTATATTTACCTGGCAAGATGGTTGCCCCTGTAGCTCAGTATGGATAGAGCAAGGGATTCCTAATCCCTGTGCCGCCAGTTCGAGTCTGGCCAGGGGCACCAGGCCTTTCAATTCTGATGAAAGAAGAGGGAAAGAATTCATCCTGAAAATCATCTTGAGAGGTGATAAAACAAGGGGTAAGTTGTATTATTTATCATAATTGAAAGATTTTATGAAAGGATAGGGCCATGGACAGCATTCTTTTACTGGATTTTGAGGACAAGGATAAAGCTTTCTTTGAGCAGGAAAAAATTGAAACTTATTTGCTGCGCACTTCCGATTTCCAGAATTTGCCGGTTGTTTTACCTGAAACCAAAAACATCTTTTTCCAGATGAGCTCACCCGTGGAAAATGAGGCCATCCCGGCCGACCTATCAGAAAAGATAAGGGATCTGGTCAAAAACGGGGCCAGACTGGTTGGCTTTATCGGCCAGGGATATCTTTATCAACTGACTGGTGTCATCGGTGCTTTCCCTGAAATTCATCTCCAGGAATCAGCCAAAGGCGATTCTATCATTGTCAATCCCGAGCAGCCCTTTAACTTTCTGTTTGATAGATATTTTGACCAAATCGGCTTTATGTACAAACTGCTGCCTGATCCTTTAGCGGCAAATATCTGGGAAATTCCATCGGCCCAGGACGAAAGCTGGAAGATTGTGGCTAAAAGCCAGGACGGCTATCCGGTTTCTTTGCTGATTAAGAAGGGGAAAGGATTTTTCTGGCTTCTTCCCTGGTTCGGGTCCAATAATATTCAGGTAGCCGATTTTATTCTGAGAGATGTTTTCCCGCTGTTAGATTTTAAGGGCAAAGAGGCAGAACTTGCTGATTGGGCTGACCGGGAAGAATATGTCTTTCCTGAAATTAAACATCTCTACCGGCAAAAAGACGAAGAAAAAAAGAAATTTGAAGAGAAAATCAAACAAATAGATGAGCAGATTAAAACTCTAAGGGCGACTGAGCAGGAATCTTTTATCCGGCTGCTCAAAGCTGAAGGCCAGGAGCTCAAAACGGCCGCGGTTAAGGCTTTTAAATATCTCGGCTGGACCAAAGCTATTGACGTTGATGACTACTGGAAAAATGTGATCAGAGATAAAGAAGAGGATATCTGGATCATTGATGATTCTGATCAGCCGGTTGAAGTCAGCCTGCGGAAAGGCTTTTTAATCCTGGTGGTGGTTAGAAGCTCCAAGAACTGGGCTGCTGACGACGATGGTATCATGCTCCAGAGGTTTAAAGGGCGGAGAATGCAGGAATTTGATAATACCAAAATGAAAGGTTTGCTTCTGGGCAATTACTTTAACCAGCAGGAAGCCAGGCTGAGAAAGAATCCTTTTTCCCAGTTCCAGATTGAAGAAGCGGAAAAAGACGGCAATGGCTTGCTGACCACTTATGATTTGTTTAAAGCCATTAGAGCTGAAAAAGAGGGATTGATTACCAAAGAAGATATCAGGCACCAGATCAAAGAAAAATCAGGCTTAATTCAATTCGATTTTTAAGCTTTATTTTGCTTCTCGTTGCCTCCGGCCAGTTATCGGTGGACGGTCAGGACTGATTCTTATCAATAACTTCACTTCAGTCGCCTTCCCTGAAGACATTCTGTTGCCAGATATTTAGGAGGGCAGCCCCGTTCCCTCAATGGATCAACAGAGTTAAGCTGGAAACCTGGAGGGCGAGTGGCTTCCTTCCGCGAGTCTCGCTTCCAGGCACGGCCCTCAGGCCTGGTACTTACCAGAGGGGACAATCGCTTGGAATTTTCTTCTATTTATGCTAAAAATGAAGTCTCTGAGGAGAAAACATGAAAAGGACTGAACGAAGACAACTGAAAGAAGATGAACTGGCCACCGGGCTGAGCCGGTTTTTTCTCTGGGTAAAACAACATGGAAAACAGCTCGAAATCGCCGGGATAGCGGTGGTGGTGGTAGCTGCCATCATTATTGGCTTAAGGCTTTACAGCGGCTATAGAAAAAGCCAGGAAGCCAATTTTTTAAATCAGGTGCTGGCTCTGCGGGCTGAGCTTGATCAAAAACCGGAAAATCTGGCCGAACTGGAAAAACTGGCCGCCTCCAGCCGTTATGGGAGAATCGCCAGCTTGAGCCTGGCAGCTTATTATGTCGAGAAGAATAATTTTAGCCAGGCCGAAAAAATTCTGGAGCGGGTGAAAGATAAAGGCTCTGATCTCATTCATTACCAGATTCTTGATCTTTACGGTCAGGTACTGTCCAGGCAGAATAAACTGGATGAGGCCATTGCTGTCTACCGGCAGGTTGAAAAAGAGAAACCAGAATCTTACCCCTTAGACTTAATCTTGTTTCATTTAGCTGAAGTTTATGAGAAGAAGGGCGACCGGCAGCAGGCTTTGGCCGTTTACCAGGAACTCCAGGCTGGCTACCAGAACACTTATTATGGCTATCAGGCAGCCATGAAAGTTATGAAGCTTCAGGCCAGTAGTTAAGATTGGCCTCTGTCTTGTATATTTTTTCTTAAAAGTTATAATATGTTTTAATTATTCACTAAACAACAGGAGGAAAAGATGGCCTATAAAATCACAGAAGAATGTATCAACTGCGGTGCCTGCGAACCAGAATGCCCGAATCAAGCGATCTCGGCTGGTGATGAAAGATATGAGATCAACCCTGACAAATGTACTGAATGTGTTGGCTATTTTGATGAACCCCAGTGCGCTTCGGTCTGTCCGGTAAATTGCTGTATTCCTGATCCTGATCATCGAGAGACCAAAGAAGAGCTGGAAACTAAATTTAACAAAATCAAGAGTAACTCCTGAGATCAAATTAAAAGGCAAGAGGGCTTCAGGTTCTCTTGCCTTTTCTTTTAATACAGGTCCCGGTTTAAAATGGCCCAAAGCAAGAGGTGGGTAAACTATTTACTTTTCTTTTTGACAGTTATTTCCACCTATTTTGTTGGTTTCCTCTGGGCCATAAATTATGTCTATGCCGGGCAGGAAATTGATCAGGTGCCCGCTCTGATCAATATTAAAATCATCTTTAACCCGGTCCTGAACCGCTTGAGTCTGATTTATTCTTTTTCTCTCCTGGTAATTCTTCTCGGGCATGAACTCGGTCATTATTTAACCTGCAAAAGATACCGGATCGAAGCTACCTTGCCTTACTTTATACCGGCTCCGACCTTAATCGGAACCCTGGGAGCTTTTATCCGGATCCAGTCGCCCCTGACCAGGCGGGATCAGTTATTTGATATCGGGGCTAATGGGCCTCTGGCCGGTTTCATTTTATCAGTGCCAGCTCTGTATTTTGGCCTGACCTTATCAAGGTTAACGCCGGCTTTAGTTGGCGAAGGAGCCATAGAATTTGGCGAACCCTGGCTCCTCAAGGCCATGACCAGAATGATCTTCGGGCCGGTGCCAGACGGCCAGTCACTGATTTTACATCCGATGGCCATGGCTGCCTGGGTGGGTCTGCTGGTCACTTCTTTTAATCTTTTTCCTATCGGCCAGCTGGATGGAGGACATATATTTTATTCTCTCTTTGGAGATAGAGTCAGAAAAATATCTTATATCATTGTCGGCTTGCTGGCGATTATGGGAGTCTTTTACTGGGCCGGCTGGCTGATCTGGGCAGTTTTAGTTCTGGTCCTGGGGCTTAGACATCCGCCGGTGGCCTGGGAACCGGCCAGGCTATCTCTAAAAAGACAGATTATTGGTTTTTTAGTCTTAATTATTTTTTTAGTCTCTTTTATTCCAGCGCCGGTTACTGAGAGCGGACTGCTGGATCTCTTTAAATAGGTTTTTAAAATCCACAATTTTTGTGGAAAAGCCTGTGCAAAATCGGTTAAAAGGCTGGCCAAGTGCTTTTGCTTTCAAATAGATACAACAACCTGCACAAAAGATCGTCATAAGTTTTCCGGGGTTGCAGCTTGCCAAGACAGGGTCAGAAGGTATAAATTTGAAGAGGCTAAAATTAAGATGGTAGATAAGAGATTTCAGATAGTCGAAAGCAATTTTGAGCGGCTCCGCCAGAAATTCATCGGGGGCCAGCTCAGCCGTGAGCAATTTGCCGAATCTCTCAGAAAACTACGGTTGTTTGATGATCACGGCCGGTGCTGGATGCTGGGAGCTCAAAGCGGCCAGTGGTATTTCTATGACGGGAAAAAATGGGTAAAAGCTGAACCGCCGGCGGATACCCGGGAGACCAGGTCCTGTCCGGTCTGCGGCTCTGAAAACGAGATTGAAGCGGAAGTTTGTTCAAGATGTCAATCTGCTCTGACTGAAGGACGGACGAAATTGGCCTGTCCTGAGTGCGGCCGGCTGCTGGCCGAAGGCCAGTCTGTTTGCCCTGCCTGCGGGGCAGCCGTCAGGACAGACGACAATCAGAATCAGGTCAAAGACCAGAGCCAGGAGGTAGCCGGCAAGAAAAGAAATGAAGAGACTGTCCTCTGGTACCTAAGCGCGGCTGATCCTCTAAGCTTTTTGTTATTTTTTGGCGGACTGGGCATTTTCCTTGGAATTTTATTTGGTTTGATGGCAGGGGCGACAGGATTCTTACCAGGTCTGAAAGCCTGGCTGCCAACTGCTTTGCAGGAAATGCAGGGAAAGCTGGTTGGCAGCTTTGTTTTTAGTTTCCTGGGAGGCCTGCTTGGATTTCTAATCCTGGCGGCCGGCGGTTATGTTCTGGCTTTTTTGATCAATGCCTCAATTTATTTTTTGGGAGGCCCAGGTTTTAAGCTGCAAAGGGCCCGTCGCCATTCCCGGAACCAGCCATCCTGAAAGAAGCGGGAAAAAGATTAATCACCTGGTGGTCAGGCCAAGACTGTAAGCTATCTGACCCAACGACAGCGATTCGTCGCCGGGAGAATAATAAACCGGACGTAAAACTTCAAATCTATTTTTCCTGAGCAGATCCTCTGTTTTTTGCAGTAAAATCCGGTTCAGGAAAACTCCTCCGGTCAGTACAATTTTATCCAGGCCTTCTTCCTCCCTGGCTTGCCAGCAGACTTCCAAAATGGCCCTGGCTAAGGTGTTATGGAATTTAAGGGCTATGGTTCCAGGTTCGTGTCCCTGAATTAAGTCTTCTATTATCTCTTTTATGGTTGGAGCAAAATCGAGGCGGTAGGGCAGCTTATCTTTCAAAAACAAATAAGGGTAAGCCCGGGAAGTTGGGCGAGCCAGGGCAGCGGCTGTCTCCAGGCTGACCGGGGCCTGAGCCTCAAATTCTATTCTTTCTGGAGACAACCCGGCTAAATAAGAAACGGCATCAAACAGCCGGCCGGCACTTGAAGTCAGGGGAGTGTTTATCCTTTTGTCAATTAGTTGTCTGACTGCTTGTTTCTTTCTGGCTGAAATTGGTTCCAGCGATTTTACCGGCGGGTAGTCTGGGCCGGCAGCCTTGAGGAGGAAGGACAGGGCTATTCGCCACGGTTCTCTAACGGCCGCGTCTCCGCCCGGAAGCGGGACATAGTCCAGCTGGGCATACCTTTTATAGCCAGTGTAACCGGCCAGAAGGAATTCGCCGCCCCAGGCCTGGCCGTCATCTCCGTAGCCATAACCGTCAAAGCTAACACCGAGAACCCTGACTGGCGGCGGCAGTTGATGTTCAAGCAATGGAGCCAGAACATGGGCAAAATGATGCTGAAGCAAAAAATGGGGAAGGCCAGTTGAGCGGGCGTAAGCGGTGCTTCTAAAATCAGGCTGCAGGTCGCTGACGATCAGATCAGGTTTGAAATCAAACAGCTTCTTAAAATGGTCAATGGTCTCGAGAAAGTAGCCAAAATTCTGATAATCGTCGAGATCACCCAGAAACTGCGAGGTAATGACATAACCATCTTTATAAATGGAAACTGTATTTTTGAGCTCACCGCCGACGGCCAGAACCCTGGCTTTTGATTTCAGGCTGCCGGGAACGTTCTGGGGAAAAGGCACAAAGCCTCTGGCCCGCCGGGAAAAAACGGGTTTGGACCTGACGACTTCGAGGACAGAATCGTCGGCCCTCATGGCTATTTCCCGGTTGTGAGTCAGAATAAAATCGCTTAGCTCAGGCCCGATCTCTGAGTCGTCCTTGATAATGGGTGCATCTTTTCTATTGGAGCTGGTGGCTACAATCACCCTGAGTTCCTGGAGCAAAAGATGGTGAAGAGGAGTATAGGGCAGCATAAAACCAAGGGTGTCTGCTTGCGGCGCCAGGCCGGGAATATCTTTCTTTTTTCTTAACAGAACTATTGGCCGGCGGGAGGAGGTCAGCCAGTCTTTCTCAGCCCGGCTGAGAAAAGCATATTCAGAGACCGTTTCTAAGTCCTTAGCCATCAGAGCTAAAGGTTTGACTTTTCTCTGCTTGATCTTTCGCAGCCGCCTGACCGCTTGAAAGTTAAATGGATCACAAATCAAATGGAATCCACCCAGGCCTTTAACCGCTAAGATTTTTCCCTGCTTGACCAGGCGGATAGCAGAAGTTAGCGGCTCACTCACCGGTTTTCTCGTTCGGGCTTCAAGCAAAACCAGCTGTGGCCCGCAGACCGGGCAGGCAATGGGCTGAGCATGGTAACGCCGGTCAAGCGGATTTTCATATTCATGCAGGCAGTCGGGGCACATCTTAAAGCCAGCCATGGTGGTGCTTTCCCGGTCATAGGGCAGCTTGTTGACAATCGTGTAGCGCGGACCGCAATTGGTGCAATTGGTGAAGGGATAATGGTAGCGTCTTTCTCCTGGAGTCTCTATCTCTTTAAGGCAGTCAGGGCAGGTGGCAATATCGGGTGAAATAAAAACAAAAGATTCCCCGGCGACTGTCCGGTCAATCGAGAATTTATTTCGCCCTTCCGGTTCAACTTCCAGCCAGTCCAGGCTTTCAACTCTGGCCAGCGGCGGCAATTCATTTTTGAAGGCCTGAAGGAAACGGTCGAAATCAACCGGGCTGCCTTCGAGATAAATCTCTACCCCCTGACCAACATTCTTGACATAACCATGAAAATTGAGCCTGGTGGCCAGACGGTAAATAAATGGCCGGAAACCTACTCCCTGGACCGTGCCCCTGACCAGTAGCCGGTAGGCTTTTAACGATCCGGTTTTAACCTCTGGCCTGGGCATATCCTACCTGGCCTTCCGGCTATAGAGACAACCGCAATAGTTCTGCCGGTAAAGTCCAAAAGCCTGGCTCATAGCTACGCTTTTTCTAAATCCATCTTTTTTCTTAAAATTGGCTTCCAGGAATTCAAGACGAAATTTTCTGGCCGTCAACCGGCCGATGCGGTTCAAAACCTCGGCACTTTTCCAGGGGCTAATACTCATGATAGTGGTAAAGAGGGGAAAGCCCAGCTCCTTAGCGAGCCGGGCGGTGGCCTGAAGCCGCCAGGCATAACAGATATGGCATCTTCGTCCTTTTTCAGGTTCATCTTTGAATTTTTCTGTTAATTGTAGCCAGCGGTCTGGGTCATATTTTCCCTCAATTAACTTAAAGCCGAGATGGCTGGCTACCCGGCGGGTTTCCCTAAGCCTGAGATCATATTCTTCCTCAGGGTGAATATTGGGGTTATAGAAAAATCCGGTTACCTGGTAGCTGGCTTGAAGGAGGCCAACAACATAGAGAGCATCCGGAGCACAGCACAGATGAGCCAGAATTACGGGCTGATCATTCATACAGCTATTTTAGCCTTTTTCTAACTCTTTTTTGAGGATTTTGATTCTTCTTTCAGTCTGATCTATCCGGGAATAATAAATAGCTAAGGCTTTTATCTCCGGTCTGATTTTATTAATAATCAAGCCAATAGCCTGATAAGACGGTTCCAGTTGAGACCTGGCCAGTTCGCAGCCGGCTTCTCCAAACTTTTCTTTCATTTCTTCCAGAGAGTTTAGTTCAGAAGCTGCCTGGCTTAGATCTTTGAGTTCAGGCCAGGCTGAAGTTCCCTGCTGACCAAGCTGGATTAAAAGTTTGTTCTTTTTTTTCTCCTGGCGGCGGAGAAAAGCTTCCAGCCAGAATTTCATGAATTTTTTTTTGTAAGCTAAAAAAATATTATTAATTTTATTCCTTAAATCCTTATTATGAAGAAAAGCTAAAAAGAGGAGAAGGAGAACAGCGCAAAAGATAATATAAAAAATCCAGACAGGCAGGCCTTCTTTCGGGCCGTCAGCGGCAGGCATGAGATAGCCCGCTGGTAATTCATTCAATTGCTGCCCTCCTGGCCGGTCAATTTCACCCGCTTATTTTTTATGTTATTTCCGGGGCTCTTTTCAAGCTGATTTTTCCTTTCCGGGCTTAATTGCCCTTCCTGGTAGTTATGGGTTGAAATGGCCCAGTCGAGAAGATAAAGGGCTGCCGGCAGGTTTTCGGCGGCAATACTCTGAATGTCCTGCTCAGAATTGAAAAAGCCTCCTGCCTGGAGATCGACAGGCGGAAGTTCGATGGTCAGGGCAGGGATATCGAAAAGGCCATAGACCCAGTCTATAAAATCTCCATTGGTTAGGTAGGCAGAAGAGGAGCGGGCAGTCTGGTAAATACGGCCATTGACCTGGCTGATCAAGCTGGCCAGCTCAGAGGCTAACTGCTGGAATAATGACTCCTGGCCGGCCGGCAGGTCGGCATAGCTCCAGGGATAAAGGATAGTCTGAGAGAAACTGTGATAAGAAATGACCGCGGAAAAATTGACATTAAAAAACAAGTCTCTGATGGCTGAAGTTTCCGGTTCGGAGAAGGGCTGCTCTCCGCGGTAAGTTTCAGAGGAAGGAAGAGGACTTGACCCCAGGTCATCAGCTCCCCAGCAGAATGAATAATTCCGGTTCAAATCAACTCCGAATGAGCCGTTGTCGTTTAAGCGGCGGTTCTTCCGCCAGAGGCGGTAATTCAAAATGGAATAATCAAGACCGTCCGGATTAACCAGGGGTATGATCCAGATTTCTGACGAGTTGACTATGGCTTTGACCCGCTCATCATTCTCGTAATTTCTTATTAAATAATTGGCTATCTCAAGAGGAACTTCAACCGAGATCCACTCCCGGGCATGATGGCAGCCCAGAAAAGCCACTTTCGGCTCATTTTCCCGCTGGCCAGGATGGTCACTTATTTTTAAGGCATAGATGTTCCTTTTTTCCAGGCTCTGTCCCAGACTGGACAGCCGGGCAATTGATGGATTGGCAGAAGCCAGCTGCTTTAATTCTGACTCAAGCTCGCCATAAGAATGATAAGCTCCATTGAGGCTGCCCAGCCGGCTGAAGCGGCTGGCTCTGGTCTGGCCACTGACGGCCTGGTTTAAAATTGATAAAGAGAAAAATAGAATAAAAATTCCAAAAACTGTTCTATTTTTCCGGGCAGCTAAGCTGAAAATTTTTACCTCCTGGCTTTTGATTTATAAATTTCGGCTGGATTAAGATCAAGAGTGACAGCGATTTTTTGATTCTTCAGATGATGTCCGGAGCCATGTTCGAAACCAATAGCCGTAGAAAATGACAGGACAAAATGATCATTGCCCAGGCCAGAACCGAAAGTCAAATAGTAATAGGTTGAGCTGATATCCTTCATCGGCTGGGGATCAATCCTCAGGCCCACATAATAGGGTGTTTTCCACCGCCGGCCCCGAAAATTAATTTCAGTCTGGGCCTCAAGGCCAGCGCCCAGGTCGAAAATAGCCCGGAAATTGCGTTTCAGGTTTTGACCAAAGTAAGAATAAGAATAATGGTTCCAGGCAAAATATCTCGACTCGAGACAGAGGTTAAGATTATCTTTAAGTTTATACCTAAGACCGGCGCCCATGACCAGCGGCCGGCTGGCTCTATCCCCGGCTTCATCTTCTAAGCTGATTTCGGTTTCGGCTGAAGAGTAGCTTAAAAAACTTTTGCTTTTTATCTTTCTCTGGTAGGGGGGAGTGAAACTAAGGCCCAGACTCAGGCGGGAGCTGGCCACATATTCCAGGCCAACGACCGGATAAAAACCGGTTATTTTTTGCCGGCGGCTGTCAGTCATAGAGGTGCCGTTCTGAGGCCAGTCTTCTTCCAGTTCTCTTTCTATTTTACCGGTCAAAAAGACAAGGCTTAAGCCCAAACTCAGTCTGGCCTTAAATTTTCTGGCCAGAGCCAGGCTGAAAGCCATCAGCTGCCCCGACTGCTTCAACTGCAGCCGGTCATAAAGAACTTCATTTTCAACATAACGGTAATCAATCGAAGGCCGGCCATAATTTTCAGTTTGAGCCCAGGCCACGGCCAGGCTGAATTTACCCAGACTATAGTTAAAGCCCAGGTAATTAATTTCCAAACCGCGATAGGTGAGATTGGAATCGGTAGAAATAACTCCAGTATTTACCAGCCAGAAGTCAAAAAGCTGAGTTTGATTGAAGCCGGAATTGATGGTTAGCCTGCCCGGTTTAAGCGAGCTCAGAAGAGCCGGATTAGAAAATATAGCCTGGCTGTTTTGAGCTAAAGTTAGCTGGGAAAACCCTCTTCCCAGAGAAGCGGCTGAGTCAAGTCCAAACTGATTCCAGCTGCCGAGCGGGCTTTCTTCTAAATACTGGCCGGTTGGAAGCTGGGCCTGTAGCCAGCGCTCCTGGCTCAGGCCAAAGATTAGTAATAAAGCAAAAAGTTTAACCAGACAGGCTGGCCGGGAGCATCTTTTCATTGGACCTTAACTTAAAAATTCTAACACCATCGTCTTTATTTTTAAAATAAAAAAAGGTATGATAAAAAAAATTTCAGGGTGTTTAAGGGTATTTCGATGATTAAAAAGAACAGGCGGATTAAAATCAGAAGCACCGGAGTTTATCTCCCGGATAAGGTCTTGACCAATGCCGACCTGGAAAAGATAGTTGAGACCTCCGATGAATGGATTACCACCAGAACCGGCATCAAAGAGAGAAGGATAGCGGCCAAAGAACAGGTTACCTCCGATCTGGCCGAGAAGGCAGCCAAAATGGCCCTGGAGCGAGCTGGCCTAAAAGCAGAAGATATTGATTTAATTCTGGTAGCTACCAACACCCCGGATACAATTTTTCCGGCAACAGCCTGCTGGCTGCAGAAAAAGCTGGGTATTAAAGAGACTCCTGCTTTTGATCTTGAAGCTGGTTGCAGTGGCTTCCTTTATGGCCTGATTGTGTCCGAGGGCTTGATTCTGGGTGGAGTAGCCCGCCGGATTTTACTGGTGGGCGTAGATATTCTGTCCAAGGTCACCAACTGGGAAGACCGGGGGACCTGTGTCCTTTTCGGTGATGGAGCCGGGGCTTTTATTTTAGAGGAAAGTCAGGATGAGTCTGGCTTGATTTCGCATTTCTGGGGAGCTGACGGCTCACTGGCTGAACTGCTGATTTTGCCTGGTGGTGGAACTCTTCATCCAGGCAGTGAAAAAACTGTCGAAAAAAAGCTTCACTATATTACCATGAAGGGCAATGAGGTTTTTAAACATGCAGTCAAAAGGATGGGTGAGGCTGCCCTGGAGGCTTTAAAGCAGGCTGGCCTGGGAAAAGACCAGGTTGATTATTTAATTCCCCACCAGGCTAATCTGAGGATTATTGATGCCACCGGAGAAAGGCTTAATCTCCCTAAAGACAAAATCGTCGTCAATATTCATAAATATGGCAATATGTCAGTCGCCACCATTCCGGTCGCTTTACATGAGTTAATAGAAGAAGGCCGGCTTCAACCGGGTAAAATTATTGTCATGGTGGCTTTTGGCGCCGGCTTTACCTGGGCCTCAGCGGTCTATCGCTGGTAAGTCTTCCGAAGCTAAAGACTGGCTAACTTATTCCTGATTCAGCTCTTCAAACTTCTTGATAAGGTCAGCTTTTTCCAGTTTCCCGACATGGCGGTAGCGGATATTGCCTTTCTTATCAATGAAGATGGAGGTTGGTATATATTGACCGGGCTTAAAGGCATTGACGATATCTTTCCCGACGAGTGACACTGGATAATTCATTTTGGCTTCATCCACAAATTTCTTCAGTTCGGCTTCAGACAGATCATCAACTGAAAAGCCCAGTATTTCGAGCCCTTTATCTTTTAGCTCTGAATAAGCCTCGATAAAATCTGGAATTTCAGCCCGGCAAGGTGGACACCAGGTCGCCCAGAAATTGACCAGAATCACCTTACCGGCTAAAGAAGATAAACTCAATTGCTGTCCGGCAAGGGACGTGACCTCAAAAGAAGGAGCCGGCTCAGCTGAAGCCGAAGGCGAAGTTCCTCCACCAGCGGGTGCTTCAGATTTATGGCAACCATAGGCGGCCAGCAGTGTTACCACCATGAGCAGGGCCAGTAAACTTTTCTTCATTCTTATTCTCCTTTTTAATTAATCAAAATATCTTAAGCCAGCTAAGTAATGTCCGCTATCGGTTTATAAGCCGCATTTTTTGAGGATTCTCTGATAATTAGCCTCTACCTCGGCCTGAATCAAACCGATTTCTTCTTCCTTCAAATGGCGGAAACGCCCCTGGAGTTTTAGATAGTCAGTAATCGGTTTTCTTTCTTTAATTTTTAGGTTAAGCGTCCACTTTTCCCCCTCTTCTATTTCGTACAGGGGGAAATATCCGGTTTGAACGGCCAGCCTGGCCAGCTTGACCGTATCATCCGGCCGGCTCTTCCAGCCAGTTGGACAGGGGGCGTAAATATGAATAAACCTGGTTCCATGAATGTCCTTGGCCTTTTTAAATTTTTTTATCATATCTTCAGGATAAGCTATGCTGGCCGTGGCGATATAGGGGATGTCGTGGGCGGCCATAATCCCGATGATGTCTTTTTTCCTTTCCTTTTTATAATGCTTGACCGGGGTAGTTGTTGTCCAGGCGCCGAGAGGGGTAGCTGAGCTCCGCTGGATGCCGGTATTCATATAGGCCTCATTGTCATAACAGGTATAGATGAAGTCTTCATTTCTTTCGGCTGCCCCGGACAGGGCCTGAATGCCGATATCAAAGGTCCCGCCATCACCAGCCCAGGCCATGACCGTGGTTTCTTTATCCCCGACCATGTCCAGACCGGCTCTGACCCCGCTGGCTGAAGAAGCCGCAGTTTCAAAAGCACAGTGGTAAATGGGCACATCCAGTGAGGAATGGGGGAAAGGGCCGTCAATAACCGACCAGCAGCAGGCCGGAACGCAGAGGATGGTTTTCTGACCGAGGGCTTTTAAGGCATATCTCATAGCTAAAGTCGCTCCACAGCCCTGACAGGCTAAATGGCCGGAGCTCATCAGCTCTTCTCTTGGTAAAGTTATGGTCATTTTTCTTTCTTTACTCATTTCTTTACTCCTATCCAGACGATTTCTTCTTCGGGCCGGTCATGTTTGAGCGTATAATCAGCGATTTCCTTAAAAGACTCTTTAGTAATATCACGCCCGCCCAGTCCAGCAATGAAGCCAAAGATGGCTGGTGGTGACGGTTGTCCATACATAGCGGACTTAACTTCCTGATAGAAAATTCCATGATGCCCGTAAGAAATATTCCGGTCGAGAACGGCCACTTTGGGCACCTTCGACAAAATCGAGCGGACTGGCTCAAAGGGGAAAGGACGGAAAAGCTTGATCCGGAGGTTGCCGGCTTTGATGCCCCGGGATCTTAGTTCATCCACTGCTACCCGGGCGGTATAACCAGCTGTTCCAGAAGTGACCAGGACCAGTTCGGCACCATCGCACTGGTAATTTTCAACCTGTCCGAGATAGCGTCCGAACATCTGTTCATATTCGCGGCCAGTTTCTTCAATCAGAGCCGGGACCTTTTCCATATCTTTCTGGAGCCGATAGCGAAGTTCCATATAGTGATCAGAAGAAGTCAGCCCGCCGAAAGCATGAGGATCATCAGGTGTCAAACGGTAAGGCGGATTAAAGGGCGGAAGATAAGCATCAACTTTGGCCTGGTCGGGAATATCGACCACTTCATAGGTGTGGGAAAGGGCAAAAGCATCAAGGATGACCATGCTCGGGATCATCAATTTTTCTGATATTTTATAAGCCTGAATGACTGTATCCACCACTTCCTGATTGGAAGAGCAATAGAATTGAATCCAGCCGGTGTCTCTCTGCGACAGGCTATCGTTCTGGTCGGTCCAGATGCTCCAGCCGGGAGCCATGGAGCGGTTGATGTCACCCATGACGACCGGCATCCGGCCGCCAGCTGCCCAGTGAAGCATTTCATGCATTAGAGCCAGACCCTGAGCCGAAGTGGCGGTAAAAGTTCTGGCTCCAGCCATCGAAGCTCCTAAACAGGCAGCCATGGCTGAGTGTTCAGATTCAACTTTGATAAATTTGGCCTCGAGCGTACCATCGGCACACATTTCAGACAGGAGTTCAACCACTTGAGTCTGGGGAGTAATCGGGTAGGCAGCAATAACCTGGGCCCTGGACAGCATGGCCCCGTAGGATAGGGCGTGGTTTCCCATAATTACTTTTTTCATTTTTCCTCCTCAACCATGACAATGCATTTTTCCGGGCACTCTTCAGCACAAATGCCGCAGCCCTTGCAGAAATCGTAGTTAATTTGAGGCCACTCCTCAACGATGTCGATCGAAGTATCGGGGCAAAATTTCCAGCAAATACCGCATTTTATACATTTGGATAAATCTATAACTGGCTTGATATTCCGCCAGGCGCCAGTCTTGTTGTAGAGCATCGAACCAAGAGACATGGCCACCGGCGGCATCTCTGTTTCCGACACAAAAATTATTCTTTTATCATCTTTCTTTTTGCTCATCGCTTCCTCCCTCAAGCTTGTTCATAAGCTTCAATGGCTGCCTGCACATTTTCCTCAGGCTTCTGGGGCACGCCTTCTTTGATAGCCGCGACCAGCGATTCCAGTTTGGTCAACTTTAATATTTTGACCACGGCCCCGACAATAGCCGTATTAACAATCGGAGCGGCCAGCGTCCCGAGTTTATGCCGGACAGCTATTTCGGTGGCATCAATGGTAAAGACCTTGAATCTGTCAGGAAACTTGAATTCTTCCGGCCTCTTGGGGCTGTTGATGATGATATAGCCGCCATCTTTAAGACCTTCAGTAACATCAATGGCTTCAACCAGGGTCGGATCGACCACCACCACATGATCCGGATTATAGATCCGGCTCTTGTCATAGATTGGCTGATGATCAATGCGAATAAAGGCAAAGACCGGTGCCCCCCGGCGTTCAACCCCGAACTCCGGATAAGCCTGAACGAAATTGCCTTCTTTGGCCAGGGCATCAGCCAGAATTTTTGAGGCTACGACCGTCCCCTGGCCGCCTCGTCCATGGAAACGAATTTCAATCATCTACCTCTCCTTTATCTGATATAGTCCACTATGATTTAAACTAACTGCCCCGCTGGCCAGAAAAATAACTCCGGCTGGTAACAGCGGTTCAGATTGGCTGAATCAGCCACCCGGAATAATTCCCGGGCATAATCTAAAAAAGACTCCTCTTTTTCCCCGATAATTTTTGAATTCATAATGATTTAGACTATTCAATAATTAGGATTTAGTTTAGACTTTAGCTCAGTCAGTGTCAAGAAAATCATATCTGTTACGGCCGAGTTCAGCCCTGGTCCCTTTTTTCAGGAGATTGAGATAAAGATTTTTCAAGCGCAGGGCATCAGCTTCCCGGGCAGGGCTCTCATCAATAATAGTCCCTTTAATACCAGCTTCAAATAAAGCCTGGAGCCAGTCATCATAGTGAAACTCTGATTCGTCAAGATTGATATGCTTGATTTCTCCATGCTGATTAAAAATAACCCCTGAAATATGAATATGGGCTGTACTGAGAGCCCGGCGGCCGAGCTTTTTTTCTACTTTTCTCAGGACCTGAGAAAAGTCCCGGTAGGAATTGATTTTTCCTTCGCGGGACAGAATATGGGCAAAATCAAGGCAAGGTGAAAGGCCATCGAGCTCCCGGCAAAGGGACAGGACCTCATCCAGGCTGCCAAACTGCTGCCCTTTGCCCATAGTTTCAATTCTCAGCCTGGCCGGTATCTTTTCCAGCCGGCTGATGGACAGGATATCTTTCAAGCTATCTTTAATCCGGCTGTAAGCTTCTGCCGGTGTCTTGCGGCCGTAATAGCCAGCATGGAAAACCAGATCAGAGGCACCGGCCGAGGCTGCCAGCCGCAGGGAATTAAGCAGTAATTCCTGGCTTCGCATCCTCTGACCAGGATCTTCAGCGTTCAGGTTTATAAAATAGGGAGCGTGAGCGCTGAGCTTGATCCCCAGCTGGCTGGCTTTTATTTTAATCTGGTCAGCCGTTTCCTGGCCCATTCTAAGCCCCTGGACAAACTCCAGTTCCAGAGCCTCAAGACCAATAGAAACCAGATAATCTATGGCTCGAAGCGAGGAATTTCCAGGGCAGGAATGAGGGATCCCGGCTACACCGAAGCGAAGATCATCAGAGGCAGGAGTCATCAGCCTTTCCATTTAAAAACTCGCTGACGATTTTCATCGCACAGAATTCGCCACACATGGAGCAGGCTGTAGTTTTTGATTTTCTCCGTTTTCTGATTTCACCAAATTTTATGGGGTCAATGGCCAGCTTTTGCTGGGTTTCCCAGTCAAGTTTTTTTCTGGCCCGGGAAAGCTTATGATCTCTGTCAATTGCTCCGGGCAGCCCCTTAACAATATCAGCCGCGTGTCCGGCTATCCTGGCCGCAATCAACCCGTCCTTGACATCCTCGAGCGAAGGCAGGCCAAGATGCTCGGCTGGAGTCACGTAGCAAAGAAAATCGGCACCGGCCGAAGCCGCAATCGCCCCTCCAATAGCCGAGACAATATGGTCATAACCAGGAGCAATGTCAGTCACTAAGGGTCCCAGAACATAGAAGGGCGCCTGTTCACAGACTCTTTTTTCCAGCTTGATATTCATTGCTATTTGATCGAGGGGAACATGTCCCGGCCCCTCCACCATCACCTGAACACCGGCCTGGCGGGCTCTTTTAACCAGCTCTCCCAGGGTCAGCAGCTCTTCAATCTGCGGGCGGTCAGTAGCAT
>Ga0208695_1000943_pt1 | contig 26736 bp, 23 predicted proteins | sample AD_UKC111_MetaG_FD_184449 | JGI IMG/M metagenome (GOLD analysis project Ga0208695, IMG submission 184449) | Active sludge microbial communities of municipal wastewater-treating anaerobic digesters from Hong Kong - AD_UKC111_MetaG (SPAdes)... | ecosystem: Engineered > Bioreactor > Anaerobic >...
TGAATATCATGCGCAATCCGGCAAAGATAAAGAGGCTATGTGCGTATATTTGCTAATATTTTACATAATATTAGCTTTAAACAGGCTTAATCTATATAGTTCATCCGGAACACAATTTATTACTATATAACTACCCTCTATCCACGCATGTCGCCACATACTGTGCCTCGGGAAACTACGTTCTGCTTTGAAAATATCCCTCCAGTCCATCGGAGGGTATGATGAAAGCTCCAAAAAAATATCATATAATAGCTTCTCTGGATTTGGTTTGTATGTCTTTGTATCATCTAGTCCTATTATACGTATATCTTCAAACTCAGATAGCTGCTTTTCAGTTGCAGTCATTTCGGTATCTGATTCTTTTTTATCCACTTTTTGAATAATATGTTTATTTTCTTCAATACTGATTCCCATTGCAATCAATATTTTAGGAAATGTTGATTCATACTTTTCAGGAGATGTAAAATCAGCGTAAAGTTTATCTCTTAAAAATGGAGGTATCTCAACAAGTTCAATTAAAATTGGAAGAATAACAACTTTCTTTTTGGAAAGCTCTTTCTGAATGGCAACTTGCAATTCTCTTTGCACCCATTCAGAGTTAATAGAATTACTTGAAAGGATTACACCTACGTAGTCCATTTCATCAATTGCTCTTCCTATTTTTTCAGTAAGTGATTCACCAATCTTTATTTCAGCTTCATCTAACCAAACTTTAACTCCATATACTCTTAAACGTTCTGCCAATTCCCGCACAAAAAACTTATCCTTTGAACTATGACTTAAAAAAATAGAACTCATTTTCATTCCTCCATTTCAATAGAATTCCGGCTAACGGTTCAGCACTAACAATGTCCCTGAACCAGACCTGCAAAGCCTGTCCCCTCGGCGGAGCTTCGTTCCCGGTGAAGAGATGAGGTTGCCACTTATATCAAACTATAGTTTTACACATCCTCTGTAGCCCAAGACCTGCATGCTTCTTGCCCCATCCCGCCGTGCCGCAGCGTGAGAGCATTGTTCGTATGCCATCGGCCTGATCCAATTTGCTTTTATTTAAAGCACTCAATAACATCGGCATTCTTAGGCTTTTTCAGGGCATTTTCTATTTTATTTGATAAAATATCTCTTACAACTTTTTTATCCTTACTGTCGATTGTTCTCTTTAAAAAGTTACCTAAGTTATCTCCAACATGGTTATCAATAGTCGAATCTTCAAAATAATTGTCTAAAACAACATCGGTAAGAGCTAATATTTTGGTGTTTAAATCCTGATTATTAAATACCTTTTCTAATGTTTTTTCAGATATTGATAGAGGGTTCTCTTCATATCGAACAAGACTACCTGTCTCTACCAATATTTTTACTAATGTTAAAAAGTATGTATTTACATATAGCAACGAAGCAGACCTACGGAAATCCCTAGACTTATTGTTATAACCAAGGTTCGTTTTAGCGTATTTTAATACTAAATAGGGATACAAAAAGTATTCAACTGAGTCGGGAGCATCTTCAACAAATTCAGCATAACTATCATCTGAGGGCGTCAATTTACTTGGATTGCCATAAGCAAAACCAGGCATTTGCTTCATCCCTGCAGTATAAGCTTGTATAACTTCCTTTGCAATCATAATGTTGTCATATTTTTCTGGTAAAAGATATGCATATTTATCTTGCCCTTTAAAATTTCCTTTTTGTAATAGTCTTGATCCTGCTTGGATTTCATAAAAGTATCCCAATTCTCCAAGCTTTTGTTGGAGTTCTTTCTGGAAATTATCTAAAGCATAGAAATCCTTACCTTTAACTGCATTCTGGGTATTTGTATACTTAGTTACATTCTTCCTTTTTTGTCTATTAGGATCTTCAATAATTTTAACTAAAAGCTTACCATGAATATTTAGCTTCTCCTCATTAGACTTTCTTCTAAAGAACTGCTTAATGGAGTTGGCAGTTTGGCATCCGTTGACTATTTGTGGGGTAGTGAGCTTTAGCAATTTATTAACTGGTTCGACGTTATCACAAACTATTGTAACACCGTTGTTATAATACCAAAAATAATGCGCTTCCTTTTCCAACGTTTGTTCCATTCCCTTATTCACGGATGTTTTCTTGAGGTAATTTCTGATATTCGAGTAATATAGAAAATCATCTCCGGCATTAACAAAGCTAAAAAAATCCCTGAGCGACACTTCGGCTAAATAAGTATCATCTGCTTGTAAATACTTTATTACCCCTAATGGGAGTTGTCGACCATCAAACCTCTTTGGAATGTCATTGAGCTTGTCTTCAAGATATATTTTTATTCCTTGCAAATCGAGAATTTCAGTGATAAAGTTAAAATATACAGCACTAAGCTCATTTTGAATTTCAGTAATTTTCTTTTCTTCAAACTCAGTAAATTCTTTATTGGTTAAATAAAACACTCGTATTTCTTTTTCTTCACTAATCGCATCTTTTATTATAGCGGCCGCTTCTAATATTTCTTGTCTGTTTCCTACAACTTCGCCCTTAGCGAGTCGTTTGATATCAGCAATAAACTTCGCAACGCCTTCCCATTTATGTGATGACCCATATTTTGATTGTATTATGTAAACTTTTTCATTGAACTCAAACATGGCATCCAGGCTGTTGTCGTTTACGCCACCATATTTAGATGCCTCTATTCTTTCATCCTCATTTAATTCAAAAAGATGGACAAGACACCAGTCACAAAAAGTATTCCCTGTCTCAACTGGATTATTCGCACGTTCTTCAACATAAGTTTTAATTTTGTCTTCAAGTCGAAGTATAGTGTTTCTTAAATTTTTCGCCATACATACCACTCCTTTTCTTTTTTATATCTCAAAGATAGGTCTATGATTTCGTTCTAACGGTTTAGTACTCAAGACGCCGCTGAACCGGACCCTCAGAGCTTGTCCTCCTAACGGAGCTGTGATCCAACTGAAGGGGTGTGGTTAACCTGTCTCTATTTCGAAGCAAATACGTCCGGCAAACCAAGTCACGCGTGCTCCTTGCCCTATGTGTTGCAGCGTGAGGGCATTGTTATCTGATATACAACATATTAGAAATCTGAATCTGTTAGTAAGTTGATAATTAATTTATCCATATTGATAAATCAGTAAACTCCCCTACATTCCGCTTAACATTAGCATGACCAATAGCAATCCCAACACTTGTTAGCGTAAGATTTTTCATATATGAATCTTCCCAGACAGAAAATACCTTTTGCATATAATCTCGTTCTTTAATAATATAATTTCTAATTTCTTCATTAGTCATTAAAAAGTTAGCGTTTAAATTTATTAAGGTATTTAGATCCTGTTCACTAATATTCATACTATTTGCTTTTTCATTAATTACACTATCTGACATAGCGTTAATTTGGAATTTCTTACTATCATGAATATTCCGAGGTGGCGGAGCCACCTATTCTCTACAGATAGAGCCACCTATTCTTTTATGGAGAGCCAGTAAGTTGATGGTGGGAGCCACCTGCTTAACTGGTGGCTCCCTAGGTACTTATTCCTGTATAATACGTTTACGTTGCCGCATAGATACATCACCATCTATCTTCATGGTATATGCAGATGGAACTATCCGGTCAAGAATGGAATCGGCAAGAGCACTGCCGCCTAACCTCTGGTGCCAGCCCTCAGGAGTAAACTGGGAGCAGAAGATGGTAGATGCCTGACCGCATCTGTATTCCATAAGTTCGAGGAGATCACGCTGCTCCTGGTCTGAAGCTGGAATAAGGAGGAACTCATCAAGGATTACAAGGGCATATTTCTGATACTGCCTCATTACCTGTTGATACTTACCCTGTATACGTGCTGCTTCCAGTTCGCTGAACAATTCCGGGAGTCGGATATACCTGGTTTTGTAACCGGACTGGCATGCATTAATACCAAGTGCATTAGCTATATATGTTTTACCGCACCCCGTAGCTCCAATCAGTATGACGTTTAAGCCTTTGCGGATATATTCGTTATCAGCAAGGCTATTCAAGAGATCACGGTTCAAGTGGCGATCCGGAAGGTAGTCGATGTTGCCAAGGAAAGCGGATGAATTAGCGAACCTGGCATTTTTGATGAGCCGCTTGATATTGTTGTTATGTCTGGAATCGAATTCAGCATCCACCATAAGCATCATCCGCTCGTGGAATGACAAAGCCAGGTATTCCGTTTCATTTTCAACCTGTTTTTTGTATGCTTCAGCAAAGGCGGGCAATCTCATTGCTTTCAGTTTTTTAATTGTCTCATTCTTCATGGTTTCCACCTCCGTAATATGCGGCACCTCTTACGATGGCGTATTTGTCGGAGGAAGCAATGTTAGCGTTGGTTCTGGACCTCTCTGAAGTCTTTTTATCCTGGCCTGCTTCCAGAATAAGACGGATGTTTTTGTAGCGAGGGTTGGGGATTCTGGTAAGCGCTGCCTGGCAGGCATCTTCCAGTCTTTCAGGTGTATATTTGTCTGCCAGCTTCAGAAGCGACAGACAACCTTTGTATGCTTGTTCTTCTATCCGATAGGATTCAAACATTTTCTGGACAACCAGCCTTGTGGCTTCACCAATACCTGAAGCCCATTTCAGGAAGCGCGCGGAGTCCCATTCGCTGTACAGCTGATGGTTTGCCGGCATGTGATCAACCACAGTGGAATACTGGCCACGGCGGCCATAAAGGCGCTTATGGCTGCAGATCCGAGTGCTTTTGTAATAGATTTCGATGGTGCTCTTGGTATACCTGACGTCTACTTTCTTGTTAACGTACTCATAAGGCGCTGAGTAGTTTTGGTGATCTATGGCAATATGGTAATTCAGTTGCACCGTTGCTGTCTTCCATTGCGCGAATTCATACGGATATTTAGACAGCGGTTGCATGAATGGAAGTTCCTCTTCCATGAAAACAGAATAGCGGCTACCATCTTTTTTCTGGAATGGGTTGCGGTTGAATTTATCCAGTTCCTTATGAATAGCTTCATTCAGCTCATTGATATCAAAGAACTGACGATTTCGCAACTTTGCTATGATATGGGATGTCAGATTTCCTACTGTTCCTTCCACGGCTGCTTTATCCCGTGGTGCCAAAACTCGGGCAGGAAGAAGGGCTGTTTGGTAGTGGTCTGCTAATTCCTGATAAGCACGGTTTACAACCGGATCTTCATGCTTTTTGTTGCTGAGGATCCCAACCTTAAGATTATCGGGTATTAGAAGTCTGGTGACTCCTCCAAAATACTCATACATGCTGATGTGAGCATTTATCCAGTCTTCTTCCTTCATGGTAAGGCATGCCTTCGCATAACAGTACATGCTGAAAGGAAGTGTTGCGACAAACAAATATACCTTGTAGCTTTTTCCCGTTAATTTGTCATACAAGGGTAAGGTGGTTCCATCCCAATCTACCATAAGCTTATCTCCGGGTTTATGCCGGATATGCATCGTGAGCTTGTTTTTGTCTACATAGTCCTGGTAGAGCTTACAATACTGAGAATACATATATGGCGGTTTCCCTGAATTGCGGCAGGTATCAACGTATTCTTCCCACAGAAGTTTTAATGTTACACCGCTTTTCAACAGCTCCCTATGGATGTAATCAAAGTCCGGAGTAACAAGAACCGGTACCAATGCTTCCTCCGGGAACAGCTTTTGGCGTAACTCTGATTCACTGATAGAATCAAGCATGTTAGTAGAAACAGGATGTTCTGCCACTGCCTTGGCTACCTTGGCTACTGTGTTTCTGGATACTTTCAGCGTATCCGCTATCCTCCGCTGGCTATAGCCTTTCCGGAGAAGCTGTATAATTTGTTTTTCTTTGGACATTGAGATGTCCTCCTCTCAAAGTATTACGGTAATTACCCGCAGGATAATTGTATTACTTTGAAAGGTGGCTCTCAAACGCGGATTGTCCTTCCGGAGTCTCCGGCTCTCACATCCGGAATGGGTGGCTCTTCATATCGGATTTATTGGCTCTGAGACGCCGGAATATTCAATCATGTAGACATGAGTTAAAAAAGGTAGGAAAGTCTTTAATTTTTATATTGGCATTCTCTATATCTTCACTTGTAAAGCCTTTTGAAAACAGTCCTTTATATCTATTCTTAAATACATCAATAATATCATTCGAACCAATACTTATGGTTCCACATCCTGCGAATGCAAGATGTTGATAACAAGATTCGTTCGATGTCAACATATTTACATAAGGAGCAAAGTAAGTATCCAAATAACTGCTAAAACTTTGAAGATTATTAATTCTATTATTCACTGTATGCTTTACTAAAAAAACTATACTTAATGCAGCCAATTGGTCATTTGTTAATTTTGGGGCTACTGAAAGTGATTCATTTAATACAATTTGCAAAATTGTTCTTTTATCATGTTTTGTTCTATCTACTAATAAATCTACTAAAAGGTCACCTAAATCCTTATCACCTGATCTCGCATATTCCTTTTGAATTGTAAAAAGTGCATATTGAAAGTCAGGGTCTTGAGCATTAACAATCCCTGAATTGTTTTGTTCTTGTAATTGTTTAATAAACTTATCGGTAATTTCTTCTGCTCTTGCTCTTGCAATAATAGCAGCTTGCTCAGAAAGCTCTAAAAAATTAGCATGGAATACATCTAATGCTATCTGACGTGCATCAGCATATGTAACTCCTTGATTTACAGTGATATTTTCAGCCTGAACATTTGTTGATTGTTTACCCGCTTTTAAGTGCTTAGACATCCTTTTTATCACTTCTATCATTTATTGTTATATTACCTCCAACTTGAATATTTGTAGAATTGTCTCCTCCCTTTTGTATCTGCCTATTCTTTTTTGATGATATGAACCATCCAATTACACCTAACGGAATAGCTATTGCAATACCACTAAACAACCACTCTTTATTGTTAAATACCCATTCCATATGCTCTCTCCTGCTTAAGTAAAATTAATACTCTCTTATGTATATTGTAATTTTTTGTAATACTTAAAACCTATTTTGGGAAGGTAAAAACCAAAGACTATGCAACGTCAATCGCTGAATGTCACATAACTCCTGCAACTACGTATGTCGTCAATATCTTATATGGCTGTTAAGACCATTACATATAAATTCTCCATATTTCGAGATAAATCCTTCCATTAAATACAAAATAAGTATGAATCTATCATACTTATATAAGATTTGTTTTAAGTTGTGCTGTAAAAGAAAAAACATAAACCCCCTGGTTTATGCTTTTTCTTCTTCTGTTTTCTCTTCTTCTTTTGCTACATCGGCCATTGCGTGTCGTCTTGAAAGGTTAATCCTTCCCTGCTTGTCGATTTCGGTTACTTTTACAAGTATCTCGTCTCCAACTGCGACAACATCCTCAACCTTTTCAACTCGTTTTGTATCAAGCTTGGAGATGTGTACGAGGCCTTCCTTTCCGGGAAGTATTTCAACAAATGCTCCGAAGGTCATAAGTCTGGTAACTCTGCCTAGATATATTTCTCCTTCTTTTACTTCCTTGACAAGGCTTTCGATTATCTTCAGCGCCTTGTCACCGGCGGCCTGATTTACAGCAGCAATGAAGACTCTTCCGTCATCCTCAATGTCTATCTTTACACCAGTCTCTGCAATAATCTTGTTGATTGTCTTTCCGCCGGGGCCTATTATTTCTCTTATCTTGTCAGGATCAATCCTTGTTGTTATTATTTTTGGTGCATAAGGTGACAGTTCTTTTCTGGGTTCGCTTATTACGCTGAGCATTTTGTCAAGTATAAAGAGCCTTCCTACTCTTGCCTGCTCCAGTGCCCTTTCCAGTATAGGTCTGTCAATACCGGCTATTTTTATGTCCATCTGTATGGCAGTGATTCCCTTGCTTGTTCCTGCAACTTTAAAATCCATGTCTCCCAGGAAGTCTTCCATCCCTTGAATATCAGTAAGAATGGCTACATTGTCCTTTTCCTTCATAAGCCCCATTGCAACTCCGGCTACAGGTGCCTTTATCGGTACTCCCGCATCCATCAATGCCAATGTGCTGCCGCAGACCGAGCCTTGTGATGTGGAACCGTTGGAGCTTACTACTTCGGATACAAGCCTGATTGTATACGGGAATTCTTCTTCTGTTGGTATCATTGGCTCCAATGCTCTTTCAGCAAGGGCTCCGTGTCCTATTTCTCTTCTTCCGGGACCCCTCATGAATCTTGTCTCGCCTACGCTGTATGGCGGGAAATTATAGTGGTGCATGTACCTTTTTGACTCTTCGTCGGTAAGGCCGTCAAGTATCTGTACATCACCTAAAGCTCCAAGGGTAGCAATTGTAAGAACTTGCGTCTGGCCTCTTGTAAAAAGCCCTGAACCGTGTACTCTTGGAAGGATTCCAACCTCGCAGGTTATGGGCCTTATTTCGTCAAGCTTTCTGTCATCCGGCCTGATGCCCTCCTCTGTTATCAGCTTTCTTACCTGCTCCTTGAGTATGTCATATAACACCTCGTCAATGTCCTTTTCTTTCTCAGGGAAGATTTCTGCGAAATGCTCAAGGGTCTCTACTTTAACTGCGTCAATTTTCTCCTGTCTTTCAAGCTTATCGGGAGTCCTTATTGCATCAAGGGTCTTCTGGGTTGCATATTCCCTTACTGCAGCTTCAATTTCTTCTTCCGGCTTGAAAACAGTGTATTCTTTCTTCTCTTTGCCTACTTTAGCAACAATTTCTTCAATAAATGCAACAATCTTTTTGATATTGTCATGAGCAAACATTATTGCTTCAAGCATGACATCCTCAGGTACTTCCTTTGCACCAGCTTCAACCATCATGACAGCATCCCTGGTGCCTGACACTACCAAGTGAAGGTCGCTTTTTTCCCTTTCTTCGTTATTTGGATTGAGTATGAACTCTCCGTCAACTCTTCCAACCAATACTGAGCCTGTAGGCCCCTGGAAGGGTATTGTTGAAATGGAAAGTGCTGCTGATGAACCTATCATTGCTGCTATCTCAGGCAGATTGTCCTGATCTACGGATAAAACGGTAGCCACTACCTGCACGTCATTCCTGTATCCGTGCGGAAACAAAGGCCTGATAGGCCTGTCTATCAATCTTGCTGACAGTATTGCTTTTTCGGTAGGCCTTCCTTCCCTTTTTATGAAGCCGCCCGGGATCTTACCGACTGCATAAAGTCTTTCTTCGTAATCAACGCTGAGAGGGAAAAAATCTATTCCTTCCTTTGGCTCTGCAGAAGCACACGCTGTTACAAGTACGACAGTATCGCCATATCTGACCAGGACCGCTGCATCGGCTAACTGGGCTATTTTTCCTGTTTCAATGCTAAGCTTTCTCCCAGCCAGCTCCATTTCGAATACATCCATTTATTTTCCTCCTTTCAATTTGTATATAAAAGTATAATCTGAAACCGGGCAAAAACTTTGCCTGTTTCAAAAATACTTACTGCCATATGTATTTAGTGTATCCATGTCATATCAAAATAATTGCAAAAAGGGCGGGTGTGATCCCCGCCCTCAAACTACTATTTTCTTAGACCTAGTTTTTCGATAATAGCACGGTATCTCTCGATGTCCTTAGCCTTGAGATAATTCAGAAGTCCCCTTCTCTGTCCGACCATCTTAAGAAGCCCTCTTCTTGAGTGATGATCCTTCTTGTTGATCTGAAGATGTTCATTCAGGTTGTTTATTCTCTCTGTAAGTATTGCAATCTGTACTTCAGGAGATCCTGTATCACCTTCTTTGATCTGATACTTCTGAATCAGTTCGCTTTTTGATTCCTTTGTAAGTGCCATTAATTCCACCTCCTTATATATCTCCAAAAGCCAAGCCAACCGTTGGTGAATCGGTATACCTAGCTATTGGCATCATTTTGACAAGTATGATTTTAACATATATAATTCTCCATGTAAAGGATATTTATTCTAGTATGCGTCTAAGATTCAAATGCATACCTGTCCTGAATGTCGCGGTTTATCTGCTTGACAAGTTCTTCCATATTATCAAACTTCATTTCATCTCTCTTATGTTTGTGGAAGAAAATCTCAATTTCCTCCCCATAAATATCATCGCAGAAGTCAAGAAGATGAGTCTCCACACTCAGGCTTTCCCCATTAAAGGTGGGGTTGAAGCCTATATTTGTTATGCTTTTGAAAAGCTTTCCATATACTTTTGTACTGGTATAATAAACTCCCTTTTTTGGAAGTGTGATATCCTTCTTTACAGCTATATTGGCAGTTTTGAATCCCATTAACTCGCCATTTTGTTTGCCGTAAACAACTTCACCGTGTACTGAAAAATCCCTGCCGAGATATTGTGATACTTTGTCAACGTTTCCGCTTCTTATTACGTGCCTGATAAGGCTGCTTGAAACTGCATGGCCGTTTACTTCAAAGGCATCAACTATGATTACCTTGAAGCCGTATTTTTCGCCGTATTGTTTAAGATCAGCAGCATTGCCTTCTCCTTTGATACCAAATTTGTAGTTGTATCCTATCACAACGGATTTTGCACTGAAACGGCCTACAAGTATGTTTTTGACAAAATCCTCGGCTCTCATATCCCTGATATTGTTGAAATCTTCAAGATACAGCATGTCAACTCCCATTTGCTCAATTATCTCAGACCGCTTTTTATTATCTGTAATCAGATAAATGTGCTTATTGGGTATTAGAATTTTCCTTGGATGTGTATGAAAGGTATATACCATGCTTCCTGTGCCGTAAATCCTTGACTCTTCCTTTAGAATCTCAATCAGCTTCCTATGCCCTATATGAACACCGTCGAAGCTTCCCAATGCAATGCACCACGGTGCTGACTTCATTGCTTCATCATACTGTTCTGCTATTATCAAGATAACCACCCTTATAACAAGATTTTAAATAAATATGTTTTTTAATTTTACAAATAGCCTCTGTCTGCTTTCATCATATTGCACAGTGCCTGTTCCGATAAAACCGGATTCTCCGTATATGCGGATGTCCTCATTCTCACTGAGACCTTCAAAACCGTTAAGTACCCCTTGTTCAAACAGGGGATTGCCGTTTGTTATAGATTTTAAGGCAGAAGCTTTTATAGTAATTGATTTATAATGCTTGAACAGGATTTCCACACTTATCAGAATGTCGCTTATCCGGTTTTCTTCAGCCGCTGCTTTAATCTCCTCCAGGGTATGGGAATCCTCAATCGAAAAGGGAGAAGAACCAAGCCTGATAAGCTGCGACATGTGTGCACCCCAGCCGATGGCTTCGCCGATATCATAGCAAAGGCTTCTGATATAGGTGCCTTTTGAGCATAATACATCTATAATAGCTTCATTTTCCGATATCATTTCTACTAGCTTGAGTTCATATATTTCCACGGGCCTTTCAGCTATCTGGATTTCTTTGCCTTCAAGGGCATATTGGTAGAGCTTCCTGCCTTTTATTTTTACTGCGGAATATACGGGAGGCTTCTGGCTGATAACACCCGTAAATCTTTTCAAGGTATTCTCCAGGGTCTTCCTGTCAATGACAACTGATTCATATTCTTTGATGACCTGTCCGTAGCTGTCATAGGTATCGGTGACAGTGCCGAATTTGATATTGGCCCTGTAGCTTTTTTGTTTATCGGTCAGATACTGTACAGCCTTCGTGGCTTTGCCGATGCAAACAGGTAGCACTCCGGCGGCTTCAGGATCCAAAGTTCCTGTATGCCCAACCTTCTTCATATTCAGTATTTTCCTTAAATAGGATACAACGTCATGAGAGGTCATTCCCGGTGGTTTTAAAACATTTATGATTCCGTTCATAATGCCTCCCTACTTTAATTCCTCTGCAACTGCATCCAGCATTTTCTCTTTAACTTCGGCTATTGTGCCATGGACTGTGCATCCTGCCGCATGAACATGGCCGCCGCCCCCAAAACGAAGTGCCACAGCTGCAACATCGGCTTTCTTTTTAGACCGAAGCCCTACCTTTATTATTCCCGGCTCAATCTCTTTAAGAAACATGGCTACCTCTACACAGCCAATGTCTCTTGCAAGGTTTATTATGCCGTCGGTGTCCTCATCCAATGCATTTGCCTCTTTCATCTGCTCCAATGAAAGGCTTATGCAGGATGTGGCGTCATTATGAAAGAACTCCAGGGTGCTGAGGGCTGTCTTTATCAGCACTATCTTTTCCTTTGAGTTGTTCTGATATATTCTTTCAAACATAAGGGACACATTAACCCCTTTGTCTATAAGGTCTCCGACAATTTGGTGCGTTCTGGAGGTTGTATTGCTGTATTGGAATTGTCCTGTATCTGTTACTATAGCAGTATACAGGCATTCGCATATCTCCCTGTCCATGCCGATATCCAGAGACTTTATCAGGTCATATACTATCTCGCCTGAAGCCGCTGAACCGGTATCTACAAAGTTTAAACTGCCGAACTCCTTGTTGCTTATATGATGATCTATGTTGATTACGTAGTTGCCCTTAAGGTAAAGACTGGATTTCCCCAGTCTTTCAGCATCTCCGCAATCAAGGGCTATTATTGCATCAAAGTGTTCGAAATGCCCCGGCTCCTGAACCTGGTCCGAGCCTTCCAAAAAACCATATATCGTTGGAATTTCATCATCAAGAATAAATCTCACATCTTTTCCGCATTTCTTCAGCGCATTGAACAGTGCAAGGCTGGATCCGATACTGTCTCCGTCCGGCATTATATGAGATAATATGGCAATTTTACTGCTTTCCTTGATTTTGCTTATTATGTTTTGAAAAATCAAAGGTTCTCTCCCCCGTCCTTTTTCTTTACCTCATTCAGGAGCTTATTAATGTATGCACCGTGTTCAATGGATCTGTCAAGCTCAAAAATCACTTCCGGCAAATATCGGAGTTCAATTTTCCTTCCCAACTCACGGCGGATAAATCCTGCAGCGTTGGTAAGTCCCTTCATTGTAGCCTTTTTTTCTTCATCATTTCCAAGAATGCTTATATATACCTTTGCATATCTCAAATCAGGGGTTACTTCTGCGGATACTACACTGCACATCATTGATATCCTTGGGTCGTTCAGGTCATTTCTGATTATATCGCTAACTACCCTTTTCACTTCTTCGGATATTCTGTCTAATCTATGATTAGCCATGATTTCTCACCTGCCTGTATTTTTTAGATATGTTTACTTTCTCGGAACTGCCTCTGTCGTATAGGCCTCAATTATGTCCCCTTCTTTAATATCATTGAACTTTTCTACGTTCAAGCCGCATTCATATCCGGAATTGACTTCTTTTGCATCATCTTTGAACCTCTTCAGGGATGCCAGTTTTCCTTCGTGTATTACGATGCCGTCACGGATAATCCTGATATCGTTGTTTCTGTTTATCTTGCCGTCAGTGACGTAGCATCCTGCAATTGTGCCTACTGCAGAAGCTTTAAAGGTAGCGCGGACCTCTGCGTGTCCCAATAGCACTTCCTTATATTCAGGCTCCAGCATACCCTTCATAGCAGCTTCTACGTCCTCAATTGCATTGTATATAACCCTGTACAGCCTGATATCGACCTTTTCCTTTTCGGCAAGGGTAATGGCCATAGGCTGCGGCCTGACATTGAATCCTATAATTATCGCATTTGAAGCAGAAGCAAGCATTACATCAGATTCGGTTATTGCACCTACACCGCCATGTATTGTATTCACTTTTACCTCTTCATTGCTCAGCCTTGCAAGGGACTGCTTCACAGCTTCCACAGAACCCTGGACATCAGCTTTCAGTATGATGTTAAGCTCCTTGACTTTGCCTTCCTGTATTTGATTGAAGAGTTCATCAAGAGATACCGTCTGCTTGCTCTGTATCTGTGAAAGACGCTGTTTTTCCTTACGTTTTTCCGAAATAGTCTTTGCTGTCTTTTCATCATCTACAACAATGAAAATGTCCCCTGCATCAGGAACCTCGTCAAGCCCCTGTATTTCTACCGGTGTTGAAGGGCCTGCTTTTTTGATTCTCTTACCTTTATCGTCTATCATACCCCTTACTTTTCCGTGAGTATTTCCAACTATGAAGTAATCTCCAAGGTTCAAAGAACCGTCCTGAATAAGCACAGTGGCGACAGGGCCTTTTCCTTTGTCAAGCTCTGCCTCAATTACTGTACCCGTTCCTTTTTTGTTGGGGTTTGCTTTTAATTCCTGCATTTCAGCAACCAATAAAATCATTTCAAGAAGTTCCGATATGCCTTGTTTTTTCTTTGCTGAAACCGGAACCATTATTGTATCGCCGCCCCATTCCTCTGAAAGAAGACCGTATTCTGTAAGCTCCTGCTTAACTCTTTCAGGATTGGCTCCCGGTTTGTCAATTTTATTTATGGCTACAATCAATGCTACATCTGCCGCTTTAGCATGGTTTATTGCTTCTACCGTCTGTGGCATGACGCCATCATCCGCTGCGACGACCAATACTGCAATATCAGTAACCTTTGCCCCCCTTGCCCTCATTGCCGTAAATGCTTCGTGGCCCGGAGTGTCCAGGAATGCTATTTTTCTGTCACCGATAGTTACGGTATATGCTCCTATATGCTGTGTAATTCCGCCGGCCTCCGTTGCAATTACATTAGTCTGTCTTATTGCGTCCAGCAATGATGTCTTTCCGTGGTCTACATGCCCCATAATAGTTACAACAGGAGGGCGCGGCCGCAAATCCTCAGGCCTGTCTTCTTCAGTCTTTAGGAGTACTTCTTCGCTTTCCTTGTCAATAACCTTATCTACAGTAAAACCGAACTCTTCACATATCAGCTGCGCTGTATCAAAATCCAGCATTTGATTTATGTTTGCAATGATACCCAAAAGCAAGAGCTTTTTGATTATTTCTGTTACAGGCTTTCCGAGCCTTTCGCTAAGTTCCTTCAAAGATATCATATCGCCTATTTTAACAGGCTTCTTTGAGATATGGACTTCTTCTTTTTTTGGTGGCTCAAAGCCCCGCTGTTTAAAATTCTTATTATAAGGCTTTCCCTGTTGCTGTTGCTTGAATGGAAGTTTTCCCTGAGGGGATTTGCTCGGGAGTTTCTTTCCTATTCTTTCAATCTTTGTAAAGTCTTTTTTTGTATTAAGCGTTATTGCATCTTCTTCTATTTCATCATGAGCGGATACGTTCTTAGGAGCACTGACCGGCCTTATATCAGAAGACGGATATCTTTTATCCCCTGCGGGGTGCTGCTGAGGTTTATAAGCCTGCCTTTTGTCTGTTTTTTCTTCCGGCCTCTGAGACTGCTGCACAACCTGCGGCTTTTGCTGAGGTTTTTGAGCCTGCTGAGGCTGTTGCGCAACTTGGGGCTTCGCCTGAGGTTTTTGGGCCTGTTGAGGCTGCTGTGCCGCCTGCGGCGCCCTCTGAGGTTTTTGAGTCTGCTGAAGCGGCTGAGGCTGCTGAGGTTGTTGAGGAAGCGTCCTCTTCTTAGGCTGTTGAGCCTGAACTGGCTTTGGTGCTTCCGTATTATCAGCTTTTTTAAAATGCTTCTTAATTGCGGTTGCTTCCGAATCCTCCAGAGTGCTCATATGGTTATTAACATTTATATTCAGCTCCTTGGCTGCCGCAATAAGCTCTTTGCTTTGAACTCCAAGTTCCTTTGCCAATTCGTATATTCTTATTTTATTCAATAAAACCACCCCCAGGTTTTTCTTTTTTTCTCACTTCATCAATAAGCTTAACCTTGATTCCATTGCTGAAGTTTTCGTCAGTTATTCCCAGTACCGACCTTGCACTCTTTCCCAAACTGCTGCCAAATTCATCCTTCAATCCCCATATGATAAAATATATATTGTAGAATGCCGCTGAATTACTTATACGCTTCTTTGTATTGTCAGAGGCATCCTCTGAAATTATTACAAGCTTAACCCTGCCATTCCTTATTGAATTTCTTACTGCATCCTCGCCTGTAACCAGCTTACCGGCCTTATTGGCAAGGCTTATCATCGAATATACCTTATTCATGGGAAAGCTGTGTCCTTAATTTATTGAACACATCCTCATCTACCGGTGCTTCCAGTGCATTTTCCACTCTTTTTGCCTTAATGGCAGCTTCAAGGCACGTCAGGTCAGGACATATATAGCAGCCTCTCCCGGGTGCTTTTCCAACCTTATCAATGTCTACCTTTCCTTCAGGGCTTCTTACTATCCTGATTAGTTCCCTTTTAGGTTTCATTTCGTTACAGCCGAGACATTTTCTGAGAGGTACTTTTCTTTTTCTTTGCATAGAACCTGCCTCCTTTAAACACCGAAGACCTGTGATTGACTCTTTATGTCAATTTTCCATCCGGTAAGCTTGGCAGCCAGTCTTGCATTCTGTCCTTCCTTGCCGATAGCCAGCGAGAGCTGTGAATCTCCTACGATAACTCTTGCAGCATTGGTTTCCTTGTCTGCAATTACTTCTATTACTTTCGCAGGGCTTAATGCGCTGCCTACAAATACTTCCGGATCATTACTCCACTGAATGATGTCTATTTTCTCCCCTCTAAGCTCGTCAACTATTACTTGAACTCTCTGGCCCCTCTGCCCGACACAGGCTCCAACAGGGTCAATATTCTCATCATGGGAGAATACGGCAATTTTTGTTCTGGATCCTGCTTCTCTTGCTATGCTTTTTATTTCTACTATACCGCTTTGTATTTCCGGAACCTCCAGCTCAAATAATCTCTTTACCAAGCCGGGATGCGTTCTTGACAGCACTATCTGCGGGCCTTTGGTGGTCTTCTTTACTTCCACTATATAGGTTTTTATCCTGTCACCAATATTATACACTTCATTTGGGGTCTGTTCTCCGGGTCCCAGTATAGCTTCGGTTTTACCCAGGTCAATGAATACACTGTTTTTTTCCTTCCTCTGTACAAGCCCCGTTACTATTTCATTTTCTCTGCTAATGTATTCATCAAATATGATGCCTCTTTCCGCCTCCCGAATTCTCTGCACCACCACCTGCTTAGCTGTCTGAGCCGCAATTCTTCCGAAATTCTTCGGAGTTACCTTAGTTTCAACTACATTGCCTATTTCATAATTCTTATTTATTGCTTTTGCATCCTGCAGGCTTATTTGCATAAATTCATTCTCAACTTCTTCAACCACTGTCTTAAGTGCGTAAACGTCAACCTCTCCCGTTTCCCTGTTTATTTGAACCTTGACATTCTGTGAGGTTCCAAAGTTTTTCTTAAAGGCCGAAACCAGCGCGACATCAATTGCATCTATGAGCAGTTCTTTTGAAATACCCTTTTCCTTTGCTATTTGTTCCAGTGCCTGGAGAAACTCTCCATTCATTTAATGCTCCCTCCTATAAATAATATATTAAAACTTTATTAAAGGCCGTATTAAGGCAATTGAAGCCTTCTCTACATTCAAAGCCTTACCTTCAACTTCAATTTCAACTAAGCTTTCAGTATGTCCTTTCAGAATACCTTCAAGAATCTTTTTGCCGTCCATGGGGGAAAATAGTTTTATCTCAATCGGCTTTCCGATATTCTTCCTATAGTCTCTATCCGTCTTCAGAGGCCTATCCAAGCCGGGAGAAGAAACTTCAAATATATATGACTGTTCTATCGGATCAGCTATATCAAGCAAATCACTGAGCTCCTCACTGACAGACTGGCAGTCATCTATAGTAATTCCTCCTTCTTTGTCAATGTAAACTCTCAGAAACCAGTCCGGCCCTTCCTTTTTATACTCTATTTCTACAAGCTCGAAGTTGTTTCTGTCAATTATAGGCTTTGCCAGCTCGTAGACAATATCTTCAACTTTTCGTTTTGCCATAGCGACCACTCTCCTTTTATGTGATATTCTGAGTAATTTTACTTATATTAATACGAAAGAGTGGGATTTGCCCACTCTGGTAATAAAGTCATTAATAAGTACTTTGCTGCATTCTCGCAGGAAAAACATTATTTTCCTATCCAATACAAAATTATAGCACTCTTTTTAATTACATGCAAGTTTTTATGTTATTCTATACTCAAGGCTTCCGCCTGCTGAGAATAAGCTTAGCTGGTTGCTTTCCGGAAGTCCTTCCAGGCATCCATGATTCTTCAATATTTCTATAACTGTCTTGGATAACCTCGCTCTTTCCCGAAGGTCATCCATGGATATGAAGCATGATTCCTGCCTTGTGCACGCAATATTCTGCGCGGCACTTGTGCCTACTCCCTGAAGGGAAGCCAATGGGGGCAGAATCCCTTCTTTTGTAACTAAAAATTTTTTTGCATCGGATTTATAAAGGTCTACAGGTAAAAGTTTTATGCCTCTGAGATACATTTCGTAAACAACCTCTATAAGGGTCATAAGGTTTTTTTCCTTTGCAGTTGCATTGTTCCCCAATTTATCGATTTCTATCCATTTTGCCCTTATGGATTCCTTTCCCTTTATGAATAAATCGGCATCGAAATCATCCAGCTTTACCGTATAATAAGTGGCATAGAAGGCTTCAGGATAATATACCTTATAATATGCAACCCTGAAGGACATCATAACATATGCCGTGGCATGAGCTTTCGGGAACAGGTACTTTACTTTCTTGCAGGATTCTATGTACCATTCTGGAATATTCTGTTCCTTCATAACTGCTTCATATTCGGGAGTCAAACCTTTTCCTTTCCTTACATTTTCCGCAATCTTGAAAGAGGTCCTGGGGTTTACGCCCTTATATATCAGGAATAACATTATATCATCCCTTGTGGCAATAACTTCCTTAAGAGTTGCGGTACCGCTTTTTATAAGCTCCTGTGCATTATTGAGCCATACATCGGTGCCGTGGGAAAGCCCGGAAATCCTCACCAGCTCTGCAAAGGTGCTGGGTTGTGTGTCCATAAGCATCTGCCGTACGAATTTTGTTCCGAATTCCGGTATTCCAAGGCTTCCAACCTTGCAGTCCATATCTTCAAGGCTTATTCCCAGTGCTTCTGTAGATGTAAACAGGCTCATTGTCCTGGAATCATCAAGGGGTATATTATTAACTCCGAAGCCTGTTATGTCCTCAAGCATTCTTATTATTGACGGAACATCATGGCCCAGTATATCCAGTTTAAGCAGCCTCCCGCTTATGGAATGATAGTCAAAGTGTGTGGTTATTATATTGGAGCTTGGGTCGTCAGCCGGCCTCTGAATGGGAGTAAAGTTATATATATCGGTGTAATCCGGAACTATCATGACTCCTCCCGGGTGCTGTCCCGTTGTTCTCTTTATTCCGGTACAGCCCTTTATCAGCCTGTTGGCTTCAGCATTGTTAATTTTTATCCCTTTTTCTTCATAGTACTTTTTTATGAAACCGTAAGCTGTCTTTTCCGCTATTGTACCGATGGTGCCTGCCCTGAAGACATTTCCCTTACCAAATAATTCTTCAGTGTATTTATGGGCCTCAGGCTGGTATTCCCCGGCAAAATTCAGGTCAATATCGGGTTCTTTGTCTCCTTCAAAGCCCAGGAACATTTCAAATGGTATGTCATGGCCCTCTTTTCTCAGTGCTGCTCCGCATTGGGGGCAATTATCGTCATTAAGGTCAGCCCCTGATTCTATTGACCCATCCAGGAAAAAACGGGAATACTTGCATTCCGGGCACAAATAATGCGGCGGCAGCGGGTTTACCTCTGTAATATCACACATTGTCGCAACAAAGGAAGAGCCTACGGAGCCTCTTGAGCCTACCAGGTAACCGTCCGCCATAGACTTTGCAACTAGCTTTTGCGCAATAAGGTACATTACGGCATAACCGTTGTTTATAATTGAGTTAAGTTCCTTTTCAAGCCTCTTTTCAACAACCTCGGGAAGTATCTCTCCATAAAGCTCATGGGCTTTTTTCATTGTCATTTCCCTTATCTGCTCTTCAGCTCCCTCGATTCTGGGCGGATAAGTATCCTCCGGTATAGGAATGATATACTCAATCTGCTCCAGTATTCTGTTGGGATTCCGTACAACTACCGAATAGGCAGTTTCCCTGCCGAGATATTCAAACTCCTCCATCATTTCATCCGTTGTCTTAAAATACAATGGCGCCTGCTCATCTGCATCAGAGTAACCCTGACCAGCCATGATAATACGCCGGTATATCTCATCCTCAGGTTCAAGAAAGTGAACATCCCCTGTAGCAACTACCATTTTGTTCAACTTCTTTCCCAGTTCAACAATTCGCCTGTTTATTGCTTCAAGCTCTCCTTTATTTGCAACCATGCCGTTTCTCACAAGAAATTCATTGTTGCCATTGGGCTGTATTTCCAAATAGTCATAGAATCTGGCGTTTTCTTCTATTGTATTTTCATCCAGGTTATTCAGTATATTCCTGAATACTTCACCGGATTCACAGGCAGAACCGATTAACAAACCTTCCCGGTACTGCATAAGCAGGCTTTTGGGCAGCCGCGGCTTTTTATAAAAGAAATCCAGATGGGACATTGATATCAATTTGTACAGGTTCCTCAGGCCTGTCATATTCTTTACCAAGAGAATTATATGATAGGATTCACCGGTCATATGGCTTCTTCCTGCCAGAGAGAGCTTGTTTATATCAGCTACGTCATTTATTCCTTTGCTCTTCATCATTTCAATGAACTTGAGCATTATTTCTGCTGTTGCTTTTGCGTCATCGGCAGCTCTATGATGGTTTTCAAGTTCAATGCTCAGGTATTCACATACAATATCCAGCTTGTGTTTCTTTAATCCGGCAAGCAGCACCCTTGACATCTGGAGGGTATCGATTATTGTACTATCAAAGGTTAATCCCAATTCTGCCGCCTTTGCCCTGATAAAGCCGCTGTCAAAGTTTGCATTATGGGCTATTAACGGTGAATCATCCGCAAACTCAAGGAATTTCGGCAATATTTCCCTGATTGTAGGCTTGTCTTTAACCATGGCGTCTGTTATTCCTGTTAATTTTGTAATATTATCGGGAATCGGTATTTCGGGATTGATGAGCTCTGAGAACCTGTCCGTTATCCTTCCCTGTTTTATTTTAACCGCGCCAATCTCGGTTATTTTGTCTTTAATAGGAGAAAGGCCGGTAGTCTCAATATCAAATACCGTAAATTCTTCTTCGAAGCTTCTGTTTACAGCATTGTAAACTATCGGTACCCCATCATTGACAAAGTAGCCTTCAACTCCGTATATTACCTTGACTCCATGGATTTTAGACGCTTCATAGGCCTCCGGGTATGCCTGAACCACACCATGGTCTGTAATTGCAATTGCCTTATGTCCCCAGGCTTTTGCCTTTTTAACAAGGTCTGACGCAGAACAGATACCATCCATGGCGCTCATTCCGGTATGGGCATGAAGCTCAACTCTTTTTACTTCCGCATTATCCGTACGTATCGATTTTTCTGCTGCCGTAATGCTGATTGGGAATATTACCAATTCTTTAATGAACTTATCATACTGGATATCACCTTTTAAGGCAATATACCTGCCGTCGGTGATATTTGAAGTCAATTTGGCGAAATCGTTTTCTTCCTTTAAAAAAATCTTAGCCGTTATTGAATTTGTATTGTCTGTTATATTGAAGGTTATAATTGTTCTGCCGTTATTGAGTGTTTTTATTTCTGTATTGAATATGCAGCCCTGGATTGTAACTCTTCCTGAATCCTCACTTATTGAAGCAATTCTAACCGGAGTGTCTTTGAAAGGCTTGCCCATTATCAGGTCGTCTTTGGCCTCCTTTGATTTGCCGTTGTTGTCGGTCTTCATGGGCTTCAAGGCTTCGGTTATCATTTTGTTTTCCTCTTCAAAATAACACTTCAGGTACTCATCCTCGCAGTACTTTTCATCATTATCGGCACATATTAAAACGTGCAGATTGATATTGAAATAGTCATTAATATACCGGGCAATAATATCATTACACTTTTTTGAGGCGAGGTATTTTGCTGCTTCCTCCGATTTTACCGTGATCCTAATGATGTTATTTTCAAGCTGGACATTTGAATCCATAAGAAAACCCGTAAAAGACGGGTTGCTTGTAATAACTGCTTTTTTTAAGTCCTCCCAGTATGATTTAATAAGCTCATCTGCGCTTAAGCTGACAGATGACTCATCAATAATTATTCGTACATTATTCAGATCAAAGTATTCTGCTATAGTTGATTCAATTTCTCCAAGCTCGGGAATTGAAATAAAACCCTTTAGGCTTATTATCAGCTCCCATTCCCTTGTTTTTTTCAAAACCCTGATTTTCTTCAGCTCGAACTTGTCCTTATATTGCAGAAAAAAATTCGAATCCAGTTTCATATCATTTTGCATTTTGACCTCCGAAGGCTTTCGCCTATTTACTGTTGCCTGATTTTTTATTATAGCTGCTTAGAATCTTTACAATATCCCAGTACATTTTCAGTCGTGCATGCACACCTTTAATAATTCCAAGCTTTTCTTCCTTTGTAACATGAGTCATATCAGGAAGGTCTACTTCCTGTACCCTGACATTGAATTTATCAACATATTTTGTTAAAGCAACCTCAACACCGTATCTGCTAATATCAATATTCGGTATTCTGTCAATAATTGATTTTTTAATTGCTCTCTGACCTGATAGGTATGGCGTTACCTTTTGAGCCAGATCTGTCACCATTCTTCCATTTTTAAATATTCCTATTGTCATATCTGTCTTGTTCTCAATTACAGGTTCTATGAGATTCAGGACATGTTTTTCCGTAAGCCCTATAAGGTCGGCATCAAGAAAAAGTATTATTTCCGTTCCGCATTCATTAATGCCTGCCTTAATTGCACCGCCCTTGCCAATATTCTCATTAAGCTCAATTACATCCGCACCGCATTGCCTTGCAATTTCTGCAGTACTGTCGGTGGAGCCGTCGCTGACCACTATTACCTTCTGAATTTTGTCAATACTTTTTACACACTTTACTACGTCTGCAATCGTATGTTCTTCGTTATAAGCAGGAATTACCGCTGTTACATTCATTGGGTTTCCTCCTTTTGGTACTACGCATTATTCTGGCATAGCATGCAAAAATTATACGGATTGTAAAGCTTCTATCTCCTTGATTAATTCTTCTATAACATTTTCCTGAGGTATCTTTCTGACTATTTTACCTTTCAGGAATAACAGGAACTCCCCTTGCCCCCCGGCAATACCCAGGTCAGCTTCTTTTGCCTCTCCCGGCCCGTTTACCGCACAGCCCATTATGGCAAGCTTCATAGGCTTCTTAACTCCTATTCCTCTTATTCTTTCTTCAACCTCTTCTGCAATTCTGATAAGATCCACACAGGTTCTTCCGCAAGTGGGGCAGGATATTATCTCAATACCCTCTTTAAGCAGCTTCAGGCTCTTGAGTATCTCTTTTGCCGCATATATTTCCTCTACGGGATCTCCTGTCAAGGAAACCCTTATGGTATCCCCTATACCTTTGTACAGCAGTATACCCAGTCCAACCGATGATTTTACAGATCCGGCAAGCAATGTTCCCGCCTCGGTTATGCCCAAGTGAAGAGGGTAGTTCGTAGCCTTGGAGGCTTTTATATAACTGTCTATTGTCAGCAGCACATCTGAAGATTTTATGGATATTACTATATCGTTAAAGTCCATAGCCTCAAGAAGCATTACATTTTTCAAGGCGCTTTCTACCAGCGCATCGGCTGTAGGGCTCCCATACTTTTCAAGAATCTCTTTCTCCAGGGAACCTGAATTAATGCCGATTCTGATAGGGATACCCCTTTCTTTTGCTGCATCTATAACCTTTTTTACCCTTTCATTGTCCCCGATATTCCCCGGATTTATCCTTATCTTGTCGGCGCCGTTGATAATTGATTGTATAGCCAGTCGGTAGTCAAAATGAATATCGGCAACCAGGGGTATTGATATTTTACTTTTAATATATTTTACTGCTTCTGCAGCTTCCGTATCGGGAACTGCGATTCTTACAATATCACAGCCTGCGGCTTCCAGTCTTTTAATCTGCTCTATGGTGGCAAGCCTATCCTGAGTCTTGGTATTTGTCATAGACTGTATAAGGATTGGCTCTCCGCCTCCTATATATCTGTTACCTATTCTTGTTCTCCTTGTATATTTGCCCATAATCTGCCCTACCTGAAAATATCTATTAAATTGAATCTTATAATATCCTTGTACATAAGGAATAATGAAAGAGCCATCAGCGCTACAAGGCCGACAAAATGCACCATCCCTTCCTTTTCAGCAGGAAGGGGCTTTCTTCTGATCAGCTCAATTAACAGGAATAACAGCCTTCCTCCGTCAAGAGCAGGTAAAGGAAGAAGGTTAAGTATACCAAGGTTCAGGCTTATTATGGCTGTAAGATAAAGCACACTAATAAAACCTGTCTTGGCAGCTTCATTCATGTATACAATTATTGAAATGGGCCCGCTTACTTCATCTGCATCAGCTTTGCCCACAACCAGCTGTCCCAGAAAATTCAACATCATCCTTGATACGTTAACAGTCGTATTTATTCCTTCTTTAATGGAAAACCCGGAAATGGCAACCTTCTGGGTGACACCTATTACAATATCGTCAGTGCTGGGATTCCTAACCGGACTAAGTGTTACTTTTCTTTGGACTCCGTTTTTCTCAACAGTTACAGTGATCTGTTCACCTTCATGCTTTGCTATTTCAGGCTTCATTTCTTTCCATTCATTTATCTTTACATCATTTATACCGACTATCTTTTCTCCAGCCTTAATACCTGCCATTTCAGCAGGCATTCCTTTTGTCACCTGGCCGATTATTGGAGCAGCCACCGGGGCAATTACCAGTGAGTATATGAGAATTGTCAAAATTATATTGAAAACGGGTCCGGATATAACAGAGGATATCTTTGAAAATATCGGACTGTTATTAAAGGCACCCGGGTCATTATTTTCTTCATCCTCTCCCAGCATCAGGCAAAATCCCCCTATCGGAAATGCCCGCAGGGAATACACTGTTTCTCCGAATTTTTTGCCGATGATCTTCGGCCCCATACCCAGTGCGAATTCTACAACCTTTATACCACTGAGGCGTGCGGCAGCGAAATGCCCCGCCTCATGTACAAATACGATTAAATTAAATACAAGTATCGCAACAATTATCGTCATTATTTATTACACCCCGTTTCATACAAATAGGTCAGTGTCTCTCTTGACCAACGGTCTAGTTCAGAGACTTCTTCAATATTCATATCCTCAATTATTTCATGTTTATCAAGGGTTTTTTCTATTAGGTTTCCTATATCAGGAAAGCTGATTTTACCCGAGAGGAATAATTTTACTGCTTCTTCATTGGCGCCGTTCAATACCACGCAGGCACTGTCTCCCATATCCAGAGCCCTGAATGCCAGCCTCAGGCATTTGAATCTCTCCATATCCGGCTTGTAAAAGGTCAATTCCCCAACGGAAGTTAAGCTGAGTTTTTCACCTCTCATCGGAAGCCTTGCCGGATATGTAAGGGCATATTGAATAGGAATTTTCATATCAGGAAGCCCCAGTTGGGCAATAACCGCACCATCCACAAATTCTACTGCCGAATGTATTATACTCTGCGGATGGACGCATACTTCTATTGATTCAGGCATTATATCAAACAGCCATCTGGCTTCTATAACCTCAAGCCCCTTGTTCATAAGAGTTGCAGAATCTATTGTTATTTTCCTGCCCATGGACCAATTGGGATGCTTCAATGCATCCTGCACCGTCACACTCTCCAATTCCTTCAAGGTTCTGTTCCTGAAAGGCCCGCCTGAGGCTGTCAGTATTATCTTTGATACTTCACTATGCTTACTATTGGCAAGGCATTGAAATATTGCAGAATGCTCACTGTCAACCGGAAGCATATTAACATTGTTCTTTTTTACTTCCCGGGTTATAATCCTGCCTGCAGTAACAAGGGTTTCCTTATTTGCAAGTGCTATGTTCTTACCTGTTTTTATGGCATTATATGTGGGAATGAGTCCTGCTATACCAACAATCGCCGAAACTACAGTGCCGCAGCTTTGTAGAGTTGCAGCTTCCACAACTCCTTCAAGGCCTGCAGCAACATAGGTTATTCCTCCCACACGGCTTTTCAGCTCATTGTATTTTGACATATCTCCTATGGCAGCAATCTTTGGCCTGAATTCCCTTACTTGGGCTTCCAGCAAGTCAATATTTGAATTAGCTGCCAATGCATCTATTCTGAATTCTTCCTTATTTTCTCTGATAATATCCAAGGTCTGTGTGCCTATTGAGCCCGTCGACCCCAGTACTGATAATACTTTCACTATATCAAATCCCCTATAAGAACGAAATAATAATAAATGATCGGGGCGGTAAAGAGAATGCTATCGAACCTATCCAATATTCCTCCGTGCCCCGGAATTATGTTTCCAAAATCCTTGATTCCCGTATATCTTTTAATATAAGAGGCAGCCAGGTCACCGATCTCTGAGGCAATACCGCAGAGGAAACCTGTTATGATAAAATGAACTAACCTTATTTCAATTCCATAATTGTTTAATATAATACCTGTGATTATACTGAATGCAACAGAACCCGCAATGCCGCCCAGAGCGCCTTCTACAGTCTTCTTGGGGCTGATCCCCGGACACAACTTTTTCCTGCCCATATATATGCCCACGAAATATGCGAAGGTATCGGTAAACCATGCAGTCAGGAAAGGAAGCCACAATATTATATTGCCGTATCTGAGGTTTTCTATGAAAAGCAGGTGGCTGAACAGAAAAGGTATATAGGCTATTCCCAAAATATTTATGGATATCTCAGTAATATTATGCTTCTGACTTATGATTTCGCATGTAAGCAGTGTGATGGCAGAAAGCGCAATCAAAAACCCAGGCCTGTCAAAGGCAATGGGAAGA
>Ga0208695_1000949_pt1 | contig 26596 bp, 9 predicted proteins | sample AD_UKC111_MetaG_FD_184449 | JGI IMG/M metagenome (GOLD analysis project Ga0208695, IMG submission 184449) | Active sludge microbial communities of municipal wastewater-treating anaerobic digesters from Hong Kong - AD_UKC111_MetaG (SPAdes)... | ecosystem: Engineered > Bioreactor > Anaerobic >...
CTGTGCATCGCCATAGCGATTGTAAAGCATAAGCGCAGCGCCCAGAAAAGTACCCTGATTGTAAGTAGAAACCCAATAATTGCCTACCGTAAAAACGCCATTGTTCCACGAACCCGAATCATATACTTTGCCCGTGTAAGGATCATAAAGATATTGCCTTTGCAGGGCATAAAGTTTCTTTGCCTTATCGTAATAGGAATCGTCGCCGGTAGCAATAGCAAGGTAGCAGGCGGCAACTTCTGCCGGCCCGTTGATGCAAGAATTACTTCCCTGATTGCCGGTTGGAGTTTGTTTCCAGCGTAACATCCCCGAAGGCAACAAAGCCCGTGAATACATATTATCGTAATTGTTTTTTGCAATTGTCAGATAATTGATACCGGAATTGGGATGTTGTCCAAACATGAGATAAGCCCTGACACTTGCCAAAACCGCCCAAGCAATGTCATCGTTGTATTCGTTCCATGTCCAGTCCTGTCCGTTTCCCGGTTGTCCCCATCCGGCCGGATAACTTACAAAATGTTCGTAAACCTGTTCAAACATCGTTTTGTATTCCTGCTTGCCGGTAGTTTCATAAGCATCGAGAATAGTTTCCATCATTTCAGCCTCACCCCAAAATCCGGTGGAAGTTTTCAACATATTGAAATATCTGTTTTTCCAACCCAGCATTACGCTGTCGCGTAAAGCTTCGGACATGCCAATGGGGAAATTGGGCGTTGACTCGACCAACCACATTTGACGAACGGAATCGGCATCTGTTTTTTTGAGCTGCAGTTTAATGGCCGAAGCATTTGAATCGCTCTCGGGTTCAAGATAAAGATAATTGTCTCCAGACCGGATGGAAAAACGGATGAAATAGGCATTGGGATAAGCCGCATTTGCGACCGGTACAAATTCCCATTTGCTATAAGTGCTGTCGTTTACGTCCTGAATAATTTTGTCGCCGGCTTTGGGACGATGAGAACTTTCGCTGATAACCAATCCCGAATATGTATTGGCAAGATAAAAAAAGTTGTTTTCGGCAGAGGTAGCCGTCCAGCGTTGTGCGTCCACATTGGTTTCCGTCCAATTGATGACATCGGCTTTGGGATCGAGCGACGAGTTGGGTGTGGTTAGCGATTTCCCTACTGCAAAACATGACGCTATTTTGTAAGTTTTTCCGGAAGAAATTTGAGCAAAAACCGAAATAAAACGAAAAACAAAAAATGAAAAGAATAAAATTACAAATGTACGTTTCATTGATTTATTTTTTTTGTCAACTGACTTTTTACGTTTTTACGAATTAACTTGAAAAATCGAATAATAGTTTTTTAGTTTGAAGTTCAACTGCTTCACTTGTTCAAATTACGTTTTTGAAGAATTTTCGATGTTTTTTCCGTTGGATGCTGTCCTTCCAGCATTTTCAGGATTACAAACAATGGAATGCAACATGTGAACTGCTAATCAACGATGTATTTGCAAGTGGTCAAATATTGCTTTGTTTTCACCGAAATCAGATAAACACCTTTAGGATATGAACTCAAATCCAGTTGTTGCTTCGCTTGAATGCTCTTTTGTTTGAGCAGCAATTTTCCGCAAATATTATAAACATCAATACAAGATTCATCTTTATCCATGAAATTTGCAATTTCAATATTCACTATTCCCCGTGAAGAATTTCCCGGAAAAATTTTAACTTCAGAAGAAGAACCTAAATTTTTAACGCTCATAGGATCGGCTTTGAACAACTGACTTTTCGGAACAACCTCGCGCGATTGAAACGCACTTGCCCATTCGAGTTTACAGGATGCCGTATTGCGGTTATCGAAAAACTCTACCTTTATATCAGATTTTTCACCTCCAACCAGTGAAATTTTACCGGTGGCAGTTGCTGTATTGCCTACCCAGTTATCAATAATCATTTCATTGTTTACATAAAGCCGGCCGCCAAAATCGCTTGTTAAGTAAAAGGTATAAATACCGGAATATCGCGGCATCACTTTCCCCGTCCATCTTACCGAAAAATTATCGGGATTGGTAATTTCGGCAACCGGCGCATTTACACCCCAATTGAAGTTGACTGTAGTATCTGTACGAGTTACGACCTGTTCTTCAAAGTTTTTTCCGTTAAAATAAGTGCCGGTCAAACCTTCTCCATTTCCTTCAATGGCTCCCGGATTGATTGTGAGCCCATTTGCTTCGCGAATTAGTTGAAAAATATGATCGGGACGGACAACGACATAATTGGTATCGAGTGTATTAGCCACATTTTTAAAACTGGTAGGAGTAATATTATTCCATGGCGCTGCCTGAATAATGATAAAGCGTGGAGTTCTTCCACTCCAACCCGAAGCAGCCGAAGCAATATGATCGATCATTGCCTGTTCGCCATTACAATAGTTACATGAAAGAGGTTTCCCCGGCAGCGACTGATTATATATTACAAGAGCACCTCCCGTATTTTGGGCAGTAACCCCCAGCAAAGTAGGAGCATTACTTGCATAAATGTTTCCCACGCTACCATTGATACCGCCGGTTATCGTATTCCAAACGGTAATAACACGAATTCCTGCTTTCACATTATATTCTTCGGTTTTTTCTACAAAATTTGCAAGAGCGGAAGAATTCCAATTATTGGGATAAGTATAGCCATAGCCCGAAGGCCCGGAAATCAAGTTGTCGTTGTCAGTAGATGTTTTGTGATAATAGTTCAATGCGCCCGGCATTGCATCCACCATTGAAGGTGAGAGCGTCCATCCCATAGGGACAGAGCCACGATCCGGATTATTCCATAATTTTCGCATCAGGTGTTCAACATATTGCAAATTATCTCCATCGCTCAAAATGAAAGCAACATAAATTTTATTTTTCAAAACGGGTTTTGCAGGCATTGGATGTGGATCTATACCTCGCGGCATTCCGCTATGAAAAGTCAAGTTGGTGCAATAATCGCTTGCTATGGTAGTAAATCCATAATTTGAAACACGAGTAACTCCCGGTTCTTCTTCCGGCCACCAACCCAAATAATTTGCACCGGCAGGCATCGAAGCCAAGAATTTATTGAGCAAAGCACTTTCGTTGGACACTTTGGGATCGAGCCAAACAACTGCTGTTCCCAATGCTGTAACGTATTCGCGTAAAGAAGCTTTGTGAAGTATCGGATCCAATCCTATCAATATGCGCTTGTCCATGTTTTGCCAAAGGGAATCGTACATCATTTGGTAAACTTGAAGTTTGCTTGTAAATCGTCCACGCAAATCCCTCAGAACAGGGAAATTGTATGGAGCTGTGGTCAGTCTGCTCAAAAGTGTGGGTGAGGCTACCAGCGCATTCAGGTTTTTTGCCATCGAAGCAGCCAGATTTACCGTATGCAGCTGATCCGGATCATATACTATTAAACCTGAAACTTCAGATTTGTACTTTGACAACACGCTCCAACCATTTGTTTCGTTGTATTTCACTCCCAATGAATTGAGCCATGTATAAGCACCTTCGGCAAGAGCATCTCCTTCATAAGAAAAAATACGCGGTTGCTTACGGTTGACAAGTCCTTTAAGCGACGAAAAAAGATACAATTCTGCGTCGGAGTTGTTGTTATTCAGATAAATTAAGTCCTGTGTTTGAGCCGAAGCAGGGAAAGAAGGCAACAACTGACCTTCAGGCCACGAAATTTGAGCTAAGGAAACCGATAAAATGCAAAATGCAAAATTTAAAATTACAAGGAAACGTTTCATTTTTTATATGTGTTTTTATTTCGTTTTGTTTTTGATTTCATTCTATTTAGTCATTGAATAAGGTCTGTCGCTTTTCTCTACTCCCCTTTCCATATTGGGCGTATTGCTCATTTTGAAAATCAGTTTCATTCCTTTTTTCAATGCATCGATGTTCAAATAATTGTGTGTATAGTTTTTACCGTTTATTTTCAAATTATCCACATATACATTTTCGGCATTGTTGTTTTCCGAAAGTATTTCTGTTGTTTTTCCATTAGGTAAATGTAACACGACTTTCGGGAAAAGCGGTGAACCAATTACATATTGTCCGCTGCCGGGGCAAACAGGATAAAAGCCAAGAGCTGAGAAAACATACCAAGCTGAAGTTTGACCGTTGTCTTCGTCTCCACAATAACCATCGGGTGTAGGTAAATACAATTTATCCATTACTTGTCTGACATGATATTGCGCTTTCCAAGGCATAGCGGCATAATTGTAAAGATAAATCATGTGCTGAATCGGCTGATTCCCATGTGCATAATTTCCCATGTTCATGATTTGCATTTCACGAATTTCATGAATGGTAGATCCGTAATAACTATCATCGAACACAGGAGGCAATGCAAAAACCGTGTCCAGCATTTGACCGAACATTTTCGTTCCACCCATCAAATCGATTAACCCTTGAGGATCGTGAAAAACGCTCCAAGTATAATGTAAAGCATTACCTTCGGTAAAATCGCCGCCCCATTTAAACGGGTTGAATGGTTCCGAGAATTTTCCGTTTTCCAACCTTCCCTGCATTAAATTGTATTTCGAGTTGAAAAGGTGGCAGTAATTCCGACTTCTTTCGGCATAAATTTTTATTTCGCTTTCAGGTTTGCCCAGTGCTTTGCCCAATTGATAAATGCACCAGTCGTCGTAAGCATATTCAAGTGTACGGGCTGCACTCTCGTTGATACCGACATTGCAAGGCACATAACCCAAACGGTTGTAATATTCATAACCCAAACGGCCTGTAGAAGAAACTTGCGGATGAACGTGGTTGGCAGTATAGGTAATTCCTTCCCACAAAGCTGCCGTATCTTTTACCTTGATTCCCTGTAAAAATGCATCGGCAAGAACTGATGCAGAATTATTGCCAACCATACAACCACGATGCCCCGGACTGGCCCATTCGGGGAAAAAGCCGCTTTCTTTATACGCATTGATTAAACCTTCCTGCATCATCAAATTCATTTCGGGATAAAGCAAATTGAGTAACGGGAAAAGGCATCGAAAAGTATCCCAAAATCCCGTGTCGGTAAACAAATAACCCGATTCAATGTTCCCATTATAAGGACTGTAATGGACAATATTCCCGTTTTTATCGTATTCATAAAAACTGCGAGGAAAAAGCAACGAGCGATACAGGCAGGAATAGAAGGTACGCAATTTATCAATATCGTTGCTCTGAACTTCTACTCGACCAAGAACTTCATTCCAACGCTTTTTCCCAATAGCATTTATTTCGTCAAACGAATGATTTTCGAGTTCTTTTAAATTGATTTCTGCCTGTTCAAAACTAATGAATGAAGATGCCACTCGAGCATGAACCTTTTCACCACGTTTTGTAGAAAAGCCAATTATTGCACCTGCATGATCCGCTTTCCCTTCCCATTCGTTTTCCTTTGTTTTTCCGTTGATAACTAAAGTTTTATAGCTGAATTTTTTGTCGAAAACAACGACAAAATAATTTTTGAAATTATTGGGAACGCCACCCGAATTTTTTGTCGTATAACCTATGATTTTATTTTCCTGAGGAATGATTTTGACAAATGAGCCATTGTTAAAAGCATCCACCACAACGTATGAACAATCTCTTTCCGGGAAAGTAAACCGAAACATGGCTGCCCGCTCTGTCGGGGTTATTTCGGCAGTAACATCAAAATCGGCAAGATACACTTTGTAGTAAAAGGGTTTGGCTACCTCAGCCTTATGCGAGAACCATGATGCCCGTTCATTTTCGTCAAAAACAGGTTTTCCTGTCAGCGGCATAATGGAAAATTGTCCATAATCGTTCATCCATGGGCTAGGTTGATGAGTTTGCTTGAAACCGCGAATTTTATCTGCATCGTAAGTATAGACCCAGCCATCTCCCATTATTCCGGTTTGCGGTGTCCAGAAATTCATTCCCCACGGAAGTGCAATGGCCGGGTAAGTATTTCCGGTAGATAAATAATTTTTAGACTGAGTTCCCACCAACGTACTGACGTAATCGACAGGCGATTGGGAAAACGAAAAATTAAAAACTAAAAATAAAAAATTGAGAACTAAAAAAAATTGTTTCATGGCCTGTTAAGATATTTTATTGAATTTCAAAGTTTGCATTCCTGTTTCTGTTTCAATTTTAAGTATATACATTCCATCCGACAAAAAAGAAACATCTATTGATTTGTCATCTGACAACTTGCCGTTAGCTATTTTTCTGCCCGAAATATCGAATATCTGTACATTTTTAATTATTCCTCCCCCGTTTTCAATGGTCAACTTATTTTTGACAGGATTCGGATAAATGCGAATATGTTGTTGGTCGGCGCCATTTATCGCCGATTCGCCTTCATAAATAAAATCAACATATCTCCCAAAAAGTTGCCACTCTGCGATTTGTACATCTGCAGAATTTTTGGATGCCAACACATTCAAACGAAAATATTTGCAGGTTTTCGCAAATTTTGGCGTGTAGGAATTGGTCTGGGAACGCTCCGAAAATTCAGCATAATAGCGTTCATCTAATATCGTCCAATTTTCCGCATCGTCAGAGCCGAGCAGTTGCCAATGAAGTGGGTCGCTATCAGGATTGTCGGGTGCAGAAGTGATTGTATATTGACGCAAAAGCGTTTTTTGCGGTAAAACACCGGTAAGGCTTACGCCATTGCTTGTCATTTGCGCCCGAAAAACAGTTGTCGCATCATTGTCCATAGCAGGATATTCTGTTGCAAGCCGATATTCAATATCAACAGCAGGTACGGCAGGCAAATCGTTTGTAACCACATTTAATTTTCCACGCCAATTTTTCACGCGAAAAAAATAAGGCAGATAATAATTTGCCGACTGATTGGTTCCATAGCGGTTGAAGTCGCCATTATAGTTTTTACTCACCGAATACAGCAATTCGCCGTCTTTTGAGAACTGTTGGTGCAAAGTAGGAATGTAACAAATAAAATTATTGGAAGTAATTTCAGCGGGCAGTTGTCCCACTTTCCGACGGTTGGTAAAGGGACCTACAGGTGAAGCCGCATCGTGAACAAATGAGTTTGGACTGAAACACGGCTCCTGTTCAAAAGCGAAATACTTACCGCCATCTTTGAAAACAAAAATCGCATTGTTCAACAATTGGTGTCCTGCATTCCACCAGCCATCCGTATCAATTTCTGCCCAGTCATGAGTGGTTGTCCAGTTTTTTGTTGCTGCATCATAAAATTCCCAAGTTCCTGTTAAATCTCCATTGATATTTCGAGCCACAAAAGTAGCACTCACGCAAATGCCAAAATTCCGTTCTCCGTAGATATACACCACACCGTCATCGTCGCCAAAAGCGATATTTGCAAATCCAACTTTGCCGGTATAACGGTCTTTTGCCACTCGCAATAGTTGCAAATCGGGCAACGAAAACACAGCCACATCCACTCCAACGCTTTGCATTCCCCATTGTCCGCCGCCGGTATTGACAGTATGTTCGAGCAGAATTTGCAATTCGGGCGTTCCGTTACGGTAATAAATGTGCCCACCCATAGGCCAGTACCATTCTTCGCCATCGGGACGCGGATTGCCGTTTGCATCCGTACAGCGGATAGCCGGTTCTATTTGCCCAAGATTTTTACCAGCTGTCAACAGGTAAAATGCGCTAAAATCAAGACCGTTTTGCGTCATCAAAGCATTACGCAGAAACTGGGCAAGTTCAGTCAAGCGGTTTCGCTGCGAATTGACAACACCACAATCGTAATCGCCCCAAGTCCACACGCTTCTGCCATCAGGTAAAAGCGTTGAAATACCTACATCGCCTCCATTCCAACCATAATAACGCTCGAAGAAACCATCGAAATCCTTGTCGGCAAAATATCTTGTGGAAAAATTACCGGTTATGGATTGCCAATTATACGTTTTTGGAGCGGGAAAACTATTTGTGTTATTGACCAACACATGAAACGGCTCGCTGATAAAAAGTTGATTTATCGTATTTGAAGGGTCTTCACCGGTAGCATATTTGAGTGAAAAATCTCCAGTATTTTCATTCGTAACAATTGCGAGAGAAAAATCGACCACAAATGTATTGCGACTGCTGAATGCAATTTTATCGAGTGCACGTCCGCCCCACCAATAATATCCGGCGGGCGTTTCCAGATTTCTGGAAAGATAATCGCTGTAAAATTGACAATAAGCGAATTGTCCACTCACCGTGTCGCCACTTGAAAATGCAATGGTAAAGTCGCCACCTTTTCCTGCCACGCGCCAACCGACCGGTAACAATACACCAAATAAATTACGCGTTTCGCCTCGAATGCCTGTTGCCGCACTCCACTTTAACGACAAGTCGAACTCAGAAAAATTATTAACCGTATATGTTTGTGAATGTACACTCAATAACAAGCACACGGGAAAAATAAGTATCAGTAAAAATCTATTCATCTTTTTGTGAATTTTACAGATTGTATTCCTTCGTCAGTTTCCATTTTCAAAAAATATACGCCACTTGGCAACTTTGAAATTTCTATATATTTACCTTCAGATAATTGGCAATTCATTATTCCTTTCCCAGATAAATTAATGATTTCTACGTTTTTAATTAACAATTCGGTATTGTCAACAATCAACCTGTTGTTTGCAGGGTTGGGATAAACATTCAGTTTAAAGTTTTTTTTTACCGTTTTTACTCCTGATTCATTACTGCTTTTATTATCAAAAATATATGATCCCGACTCGAGTTCCAAAACAAAACGCGTAGGTTCGGTAGTAAAATTAATGACACCTTGCACTTTTTCAGCAGCTACTCCATTTTGATATACCTTTATTGTATCGTTGTATCTGGGCAAATAAAGTGTTGCAGTTGTGTTTGCAGGAACAGTGAGTGCATAGCGGTAGTTTCCGTCAGCCAAGCGTTCCCACTTGATTTTGATTTTTCCGTAATAAGAACCAAAAGAAGCATCAACCACAGTAATTTTCTCATTTTCTGCAACATTTCGCAAGTCGGGTGTGGGTTGAAGAATAAAATGCTTAAAACCGGGATTATTTTCATCTGCTTCTATACCGGCCATATAACGAAACTCCCACTCCGAAACTGCACCATAAGAATAATGATTGAAAGAATTCATCGATGGATCACCAAAACCATTGGCAATGGTATATGAATTCCATCGTTCCCAAATGGTGGTAGCACCCTGATCAACGCTGTAAAGCCATGAAGGATTGTTGCGTTGCAACAAAAGATTGTAAGCCATATCTGAAGCTCCAAATTTGCTCAAAGTTTGATTCAAAATTCCGGTACCCACAAACCCTGTACTTAATTTGTTCCCGTTGTTCCGAATTTTTTCAACTAAATGATTGACGGCATTCTGCGTTTTTTCGGCATTCGGGAATAAATCATTCTGTAAGGCAAGCAAATAGGCAGTTTGTGTATCGATTGAAAGATATCCGTTACGCGAATTGACATAGCGTGATTGAAATTCGGATTTGATATTATTGTAAAGTGTTTGATACTTAGTGGCTTTTTTGGCATAATCATCGTTTGGCGATTGGCTCAAAGCCATAGAAATTTTCGTCATAAGCTGCGCAACATAAGCATAGTAACATACGCTGATAAGGCGAGGATTTGTTTCTTCATAAGCCAACCAGTCGCCATATTGTGTATTGCCTCCATTGTAAAGATAGCCGTCAAATTGTTGAGTTGCCATCCAATCCATAAATTTTTCCATAGAAGCATAATTACTTTTCAATATTTCTTTGTTGCCATACATCAAGTAAACATTCCAAGGAACAATAATACCGGCTTCAGCCCAAGCCGTACGGCCTGAACCTACACCCCAATTATAAGGTACTACCGAAGGATAAGTGCTATCCGGTTGTTGGCTATCCAGCACATCTTTTGCCCATTTATTGAAAAATGAAACAACATCGGCATTATAAGCCGCCGCACGTGAAAAGATTTGCGTATCGCCCATCCATCCTAAACGCTCGTCGCGTTGTGGGCAGTCGGTAGGAACACTCAAAAAATTACTTCTTTGTCCCCATATTATGTTGCTGTACAATTTATTAATTATTTCGTTATTTGTGGTAAAGGAAGCGTTTTCTTCGTTTGCGTTTCCAACCACTTCACCATTAACATATTCAAAATCAATATTTTCAGTAGCTGTCAGTTCACAATAACGAAATCCGAAAAAGGTCATTGACGGATTGAAAGTTTCGCCTGCCACATCGCCTTTCAGTATATAATTCAATGTGGCTTTGGCTGACCGTAAGTTTTTTAAATAAACCGTACCTTTGGCATTATCGTTTCCACGTCCACTTTCACCGGAATCATTCAACATTTCGGCAAATCGAGCGCGCATTTTTGTACCGCTTGATCCTTTTACTTTAAACTTAATCCAACCTGCAAAGTTTTGACCGAAATCTATGATGGCTGTTTCGCCTTTCTGCAGAGAAAAAGGCTGAGCTGCCGCAAATGTCCGCACTATGTTTATATGACCATAAGTGGAACCGTCAGAATTTATTTTGTCATAAATGACAATGGATTTGGGCTTTTGTTCCAAATTTGTTCTTACGCGAACAGGTTGTCCGATAAATGCCAGTATATCGCCTGTAAAATAGTTGTTTGCTTCCGTTTCGTTCCAATCGGAATCGTCGAAATCGGCTGCTGTCCAATTATTTTCTTTCCGAGCATCATAATTTTCTCCATCGTAAATATCGGCCATTCGTATGGGAGAATTGGTTGTAGCTTTCCAATTTGAGGGATTGGTAACGAATGTTTCAATAGAACCATCGGAATAAGTTACCAGAATTTTTGCGATAAATGCAAGGGGATGCATTCCATATTCATTGTGAGCAATGCGTCCGGTAAACCAGCCCGACGAAACTTCTGCACCAATCGCATTTTGCCCCGATTTAAGCAAATCGGTAATATCATAAGTTGAGTAAAAAACCGTTTTGCGATAATCTGTCCATCCGGGCTTGAACTCATCATAAACGGTATTGCCATCGGATTGTGGCGTCCCAACACGTTTTCCGTTGATAAACATATCGTAAACGCCCAAAGCAGAAGAATAAATACGGGCTGATTTCACGGGTTTATTAATGGAAAATTCACTGCGAAACATTGGGATTCCCTGTGCGGCACTTTGCAACACCCTAAAATCGGCATTTCCGCTTGCCACCAAGTCCATTTTTACATTCCCGTTTACAAGTATTGTGTTGGCTTCTTCAAAATCGTTAGACCCATTTTCAAAATTTTCTGTAAAAGTTTTTGGCATGCCGTTTTCGGAATACTTATATTCAATATTATCAACATAAGCATGTTCGTGCGTACCGTTATCGCCGGTATAAACGCGAAAGCCAATGAATCCATTCTGCAAAGTAGGACTGTTGTAAGTGTCAATCAGCACCCCATCAAGATAGGTATAAATCACATTGTCAACCACATCAATTTTTAATCTTCTTTCATGATTAAGAATTTGTTCTGTCGTAAATTGTGCGGGCAAAGGAATATCTGTTACAGCAGTTGCATTTCCATCTATAAAAATGTGTCGGCGCAAAATGGGATGACTAACTTGATAAGTGTTTATTGCCCACATGTACATATTGTTAGCATCTTTTGCCCCAAAAATGACACCTGCATTTTGGTCAATTACAGTAATATCGCAGGCGAGAGTAAAGCTCACAGGTTCAGTACTTTCAGATTTCTCTTTTATTTTCAGCCACTGGGCTCCGCTCCAACCCGACCGCATCAGTCCTGTTTCAAAAAAAGCTTCTTCAGAAGACGAAATTTCAGTACCGTTTTTATCCCAAACATTCACTTTCCAGTAATAACGAGTTGATGGAGAAAGCATCGTACCGGAATATTTAATTCCAACCGAAACATCGGACTTAACTTTTCCCGAATTCCAAATTTCCTGAGTTTGATCGGCATCGAGCAATATAATTTGATAGGCTGTTTGGCACTGCCCCGTTTCGTTCGATTCCATCTCCCACGAGAACTGCGGATTTTCCACATCGATCCCAACTGGATTTCTCATGTACTCCACTCGAAGATTTTGAATCACTGTAGAGGAGTACCCCTGAAAACTGAGGAAAAATAAAACGCCGAGAAAAAATAAACGATTGCTTTTCATACTGTTGAAATTTAAAATTTGGATAAATCAATAAACAACTTTAATTGTTTTTCCCTGTAAACGTACAAGATATATTCCGCGAGCCGGCAGAGTGATCTGCAATATGCTGTTCAGTGATTTTTGTTGTTTTAAAAGTTTACCATCCATGCCGTAAAGTTGAACGGATTCCCCTGTTTTTAAACCGTTGAGAATAAGATTGCCGTTGCTGACATAATAAATTAAATTCGTTGCCGAATTTGTTGAACCGACAGAATTTGTTTGATTGGATTGCTCTTCGGGAGTTACATAAATTCCTACGTCAATCAATTGTCCACCTGCAGTTTGTGTACATTTTGCTGCCAATGTATTCCATCCTTCATGCAATAAATTTTTATCGAAATCAAAATACTGGTAAGCTGTAATATAGCCTTCGCGATGCAACGCGAGTTCATTGTTGAGATAGATTTCACAATCTTCATCGTGCCAAACGTAGAAAAATGCCTTGTCGAGCGCTTTCAAATCTTCGGCATTCACGTAAAAATTCTTTCTTATAAATATCTGGTTGGTAGTCCAGCTGGTATTTTGCAGGTTTTGTTCGGTACCAAAAGGTGCTTTTCCCGATAGCCAACGGCTGTCATCAAAAGAATCAGTGTACCAATCGGTGGCCGGCAAGTCGAAAGTGTATTTCCATGTTTGTGCCGTATCATTTTTCAACGAAATCGGCAAAATAGCCTTTCTTTCCTGTGCAATATCGTTGAACCATGTAAAACGATCTACAATATATTGTTTTACAAAATCGATATATTCGTCATAAGTATTAAATAGTGCATCTTCAAACCATACTTTGCGATTCAAAGAATTCCATCTTGCGAAATTTAATGCTTGGGATTGCTGTAGAAGCGCAGAATTTTCATCCAAATAATCGAGCAAATGTTGCTGTAGATTATCATTTTTAACTTCTTTCCACAAACGTCTCATTACTGTTTGAGCCGTATCCGTTTGCATAATTTTTCTGAACCATTCGAGTGCGACGCCAAAATTAGTTTTCAATGTTTCGGAATATCGCGGCACTCTTTCATTGGTCAAAAAGGCCTGGTCGTAATCCCAAACCGGACCGAAATAAAGTCTGTCGTCGCCGCGTTTTTTATAGCACGGAATGCACCAGTATGAATCGCAATTACCGCTTAGTTCGGAATGAAGATAATACTTTACCGCACTTTCTACATCAATATATTTTTCGAGAGCATCATTGGTGTTGGTAAACAACGAATTTTCCAACGCATTGATATGATTCTCAATCCAAGTTTTTTGCACCGGCAAAATTTCGTCACTGTCAGGCGATTTAACAGTAAACGGCACACCACGAGGCGTGGTAAAATGTACGGGTTCCTGATCGGCATAAGCATCAATTTCGAGCTGATAACCGCCGGTAATATTGTAATCATCCACATCGGAAGTTGTCATTTTGTCGATATTTACGCGATTTTTGTCAACGTCAATATTGTCGCTTGCCATAAAAGTTCCATAATAAAATCCATCCAAAACAACATCGACCATCACACAGGAAGGAGTAAATTCAAAACCGAGCGCCTTGCTCATTTCAAAAGCCAATCCATTGCGAAGTAAAGTTTTATCAACCGCAAGCGCTATCAATGTCCAATTTTTTGCTTTGGCAGGCATGCCCAGAAAACGTTGCTTTTCATTGAATTTAATTTTGAAAGATTTCTTTTCCATAAAATCCCAAGAAGAATTGCCACGTCCACGCACTTGTGCATTAAAAATTTCCACCGAATTGACTTTTGAAACTGCCACTTTTGCCGGAACATAAGTTTCCTTGTCGACAAAATCAAATTGTCCATCAGTTTCCAAATATATGGTCGGTAAATTTGTAAGTTCCGGATAACGAATGGTCTGCAAATTCAAATCGGTATAAAATTCGAGTTCGGCAACACTGCAACGATGGCTGGGATTCATACAACGCACGTAGCGAAATGTTTGATTCACAGAAATATCGTAGGTAACATATTCACCAGCATTGGGTATTTGAGTTACGGTGAAAAGTGTTACAGGATTGTTAAAATCAGGATTGTCTGCTCCTTGAAATTGAGCCCCTACAAATTGCTCATTTCGGTCGGGCATTGGATAAATCCGAATTTTTCGGATAGGAAAATTTTCTCCCAAATCAAGTCCAACCCAACCACTTACATCGCGAGCCATAAAGCTTGTTGCTTCGTTGGTGTCGAAAGCATTGTAGGCGTGACGAGTATAATTGTCGTCGGGCACAGTGGACATTACCGCACCTCGCAATTTTTGATAACCGGCAAGATTTTGTGCTCCCGAGAAAGAAAAATACAAACTAAGAATTATTAAATCAAGTATGAATAATGTGCGTTTCATAGTATCAGTTTTAGTGTTTCCAGCTGGTTGTTTTTATAATTTATCGCAACCACATACCATCCTATTTCTCTCATCAGAAAAGAAAAAGGACTTTTGTTTTTGTATGCAACAAGGTATCCGCTTATGTCATAAAGACTTACGGCATTTATCTCGTTTCCCATGATAGAAAGAAGTCGTCCTTCAACCGAAATTGTTGCTTTTTCTGTATTTTGTACAGATTTAAATCCCATACCGACAGGTTTTATATAAGCCGGCTGATATTCAGGACTGACAGTCAAAACATCTCTTCTGCTTCCCGGAACAAAACTTACCGAAGTAGTGTACATTTCGCGAGGATTGACTTCAGTTTCGCTGTGATGAGCATGAAAAGCCATCCGCAATTGTCCTTCTTTGTCGGTAAAAAGGCAATGATGGCCGGTGCCGAAAAGTCCTTCAGGTTTTTGCAATATCGGATTGTTGGAATATTTCACCCAACTGCCCGATATGTTGTCAGTATAAGCATAGCCCACACCATATTTTTGACTTCGGTAATCATTTGCCGAATAAGTTAAATAATACAAGCCATTGTGCTTAATACAAAACGGGCCTTCGTTAACTTTTCCCAAGTCGGCTTCCCAGCCTGAAGTATTCGCCGCAAAGCAAAGATGCAACGTGTTGGTTTTTATGGTTTTATAATCATTTTCAAGTTGTGCCATCCATATAGCATTTCCATCGGTAAAACGAACAAAGAAAAGATAAGGTGTACCGTCATCATCGATAAACAGGGAATTGTCAATGCCTTTTTCCTCGAACATCGGTTGCTGAACATCCTGCACAAAAGGACCCAGAGGCGAATTTGATGTTGCCACACATATATGTTCATCAGCAGAATAATACATGTAAAACTGTCCATTTAGAAAATATACTTCCGGTGCCCAAAACCAACGATCGGCATAAGAATTGTTTTTATGTAAGGCAAGATTAGGTTGTCTTGTCCAATATTTCAAATCGTCCGAAGTATAAACCACTATCCCATCAGGATCAGAGGTGCCGTAAGCATAATATTTATTTTCATAACAGAGTATGAATGGATCGGCCAGTGGTAACTTTTGTTGCGATAAGGCAAAAGACAAAATACAACCTAAAAAATTTAAAGAAAGAATTAAACGTTTCATTTCAAATTTAAAGTTTGGAAATTAAATATTTTTACAATTCAACTTCCTTTTCGGGTATTTCAAAATAAAATTTATTGATTATTTGCAGATAACTATTTGACATCATGAATAATCTATTGAATATCGGTGATTTTTCCCAACCGTTTTTAATTTTCTGTAACTTTTACCGTCAGTTTTGAATCGCAGGACTGAAGAGGCAAATCAATTGTAATTATTTTAGTTTCAGAATTGTACTGATACTCTCCTTTCTCCCCACCTATAAACTTCACAGCAGAAGGTTTCGATTTTGCCAGCAGTTCGAGACGATAAGCACGTTTTGAAGGCATTCCGGCAAAAGTACCCTTTGGTGGATAAATTGTATAAATACTCACAGCATTTTTCTTCGATTGTGTAATTTTAGTAAAAGTATAGGCTCCGGCTTCGTAATTATCGTTATCATTTTCATCTTCATAGAGCGAAAATTCGCCCGTTGTACCGGGAGTAAACTGTAAAATAATTGTATCGGGACGCTGTTTCAAATGACCGATTTTTGGAAATTTGGGAATAATTGCTCCTTCACGATAATAATAAGGAATTTGACTGCGTGTAAAATTTCGTGTAACTACCCGGTTGCCTTCGAGTAACTCGCAGGATGAAACTTCGTACCACTTCCCTTTGGGCAGCCAAATGGTTTGACTTATCGAATTGGTTCCTTTCTCCGACTTAACAATTGGTGCTACAAGAATATCGTTCCCAAACATATATTGTCCTTCGTAACGATAAGCTTCATCATTTTCCGGATAATCGTAATACATAGGACGACAAAGCGAAATTCCCGTATCATAAGCATAACGGGAGTAAGTATAAATGTAAGGAATCAGCGAATAACGAAGTTCGAGCGCCTGACGCATCAAGGGAAAATTCGGATATCGCCAGATACGTCGTTCTATGTGCGGAGCATTGGTAGCATGAGTGCGCATAATGGGTGAAAAAACTCCGTACTGAATCCAACGCAAGTAAAGTTCCGGATCGTTATCGCCACTTTGCTGATGACCTCCTATATCATGGCTCCAATAACCGTAACCTACATTGGAAGCTGTTGCCGTAAAATAAGGCTGAAAAGCAAGAGAAGAAAAAGTTGCATGTGTATCGCCCGAAAAACCAATCTGATAGCGATGATTCCCTAAACCGCCCCAGCGATGAAAAATAAGCGGACGTCCCTTATGTTGTAATTTTTTGTCAGTAAAAAAAACATGGTTCAACCAAAAAGTATTTCCCAAATTGGCTTCGTTGCGGGCAATCATCCATTGCTGCCAATCAATCCACCAAAAATCAACTCCCATATTTTCGAGAGGCCGGAGTATGTATTTGAAAAACTCCTGATAAAATTGTTTGTTTTCAATGTTCCAAGGAATAGTTTGACCATCAGTAACTTTCAAAGCGGCAGCTAATTTATCGTAATTATCTTCCTTCGGAAAAACACCATCGGCAGGGTGAAGATTAAGTGTAGTTTTCAGATTTTGCCTGTGCAACCATGAAATAAAGCCGGCAGGATCAGGAAACAGAGCCTTGTTCCACGACCAGCCGGTCCATTCGGTATTGTCGGTACTGCCTGTTTTTCCATTTCGGTGCCAGTCCATATCTATTACCATCACATCGATAGGAATATCGTTTGCCTTAATTTCATTCACTATGTCGATAAAATCCTGTTGCGAGTATCGCTGATATTTTGAATACCAGTATCCAAACGCATAAAGTGGCGGCATGGGTATTTTTCCGGCTATGCGCGTAAAGTCATACAGTGCTTTTTTATAGTTGTGTCCATAACCCAGAAAGTACCAATCGAGCGAATTGGGATCTTTTCGTTGTGCTACCCAATTGACTCCTTCGCTTCCGTCGAACATTAAACTCAAACTCCCGTCATGTCGCCTTTGTTTTTCATCAATCACTGCCCACCCCGAACGGGAAAGTAAGCCATCTTCCAGCCAACTGCGCACATCACCTTCTGCATTGTCCAAAGTTCGCGTCGTTCCTTTCAAATTATACGGATCTTTTTTACCGGGATACCACGAAATATCTTCCCCATTGACTTTGAGCATAATTTGCAAATTTGGATGGACTGAATCGTTATTCATAGGATACGAACCAATTTTATAACGCAATACAAGTTTATCGGTGCGAATAAATAAATAACCATTTTCACTACGTACTTTGAAAGCAGGAACCGGCAAATCGCGATTGATAACCACAAATGATGCTCGATCTTCAAACAAATTTTGAGCACTCCACTCAATTCGAATGAGTTCAGGCGTCAGTACGGTAAAACGCATATTGCCTGAAGTAACGATTGCAGCCGGATTTGCTTTCGGATTATTTTCAGCATAAAGCGGTTGATAAAAAATAAATCCAAGCATATAAATCAAAGGAAATAAATATTTTTTCATGGCATTTTTGTGTTTATATCCTGATTTTTCAATTTCAGAATTGATGAATTTCGGTCAGCTCCAAAATATTTTTTATTTCATTTTTTCTTCCAGCATCTTTATAAAATATCCACCCACCACAGAACGTGCCTGAAAACCTGATTGTTTGGCGTCTGTTGTCCAAAACCAATCGGACATTGGAACCCGTGTCGGAGTTTCATTCACATATTTGTAAAGTGGCGAAATAAATTGCTCGAAAGTCGCTTGATCTTTGGCCATAGTTGCCGTCCAAATAATCCAGTCGGCTTTGGAATAGGCTTTACGATTGTCGAGAGGTAATCCATATTTATTTTGTTTTGTCAGATAAAAAGCAATTTCCTTTTCGGCCACTTCCGACGGGAAAATATTAAATTTCAGCAGTTTATCCCAAACTAAATTATATTTCTGACTCCAAGTACCCGGTTTATCAAATGTCAGGCGATAATGATCTCCATCATCTGCCATTGTTACCCATTTTGCAGCCATTTCTTTGGCAATATTGGTATATTTTTCGGCCAAATCCTTCTTGTTCAGCATATTTGCCAAATATCCATAAGAAGCGATTCCCATGATAGCCTTTATCGACAGATTGGTGTTGTGTGCAAAATGTCCGGCAAAATCATCTGTGCAAAGCTGGTTCTCAGGATCTAATCCTTCTTTTACAAGATAATTGGTCCATGTAGTAAGTACTTCCCAATGTTTTTCAGCATATTTGGCATTACCTTCACGTGCTGCCAATGCTGCGGTAATAATCAACATATTTCCGGTTTCTTCCAACGGCATATCACCGCCATAAGTTTGTCCGTTTGCAAGAGGATATGTCCCTACATCGTGAGCTGCAAAGGGTTTTGCCCATTTTCCGCTTTCGCTGTAATAAAAGATATGATTCAGTAATCCTTTAACCAATTCGGTGTTGTACAAAAGATAAAGTGGTGCAGAAGGATAAGTTATATCCACTGTTCCAATAGAACCGTTGCTGAAGTTTTCTTTCGACAGAAACAAAAGGTCACCATTTGGAGCTTGTACGAGTTTGTGGGCTGCCACAGACTGACGATAAGCCAACACACAAAGTTCCGCATACTGCTTTCCACCTGCTCTTATTGCATCTTTCATTAATTGTTGATCAAAAGCAGTACATTTTTTTAGCATTTTTTTGTAATCGACATTAGCTTGTTCGAATTGTTTAATGATAGACGATTTTCCGTCAGCATTCCAGTATGGACGAAGATTTTCGCCAAAAAACTGAACAGAATAAATATCGTCGTAGCCCAACATAATTTTACCTGTTCCCAATTTTGTTTTTCCCAAATCGCATATAAAAGCTGTATTGGCAGGATAAACTTCGCCTTGTTTCAATTCTTTGCCATCATTTCCAAATGCAAAAAATTCAAAATTTTTAACAGGATTCGTGTTTTTTCCTTTGTAAGTATCCAGAACAAAAGCATTTCGCATATTGGTAGAGTTACCCAACATTGGAACGGTATTTTTCTGCTCGCCAACCAAATAAAAATATCCCCAATCAATGCGAACATCGTCTCCTTTTTTCCCGAGAATATTCTGATCTTTGCTCCCGGTTTTAAGAAAAACAAGTCCTTTATTAGTAATACATTCCGAAGCTGCTTTTTGATAAGGCGTATCCAAAGCCCAATTAGCTGCTGTCTCGAAATAAATCTGCACTTCGTGTTTCTGACCATCGTTACTCGAGGCAGAATATGTTATATAATTCACCGGTCGGGAAAGCAATTTCAAATTGTCCATCAACAAGGGCGCAGTGAAAGTCAGATTCAAATCAACCGGCCCGCAAGTAAACGCATAATGAGTTTGCGTAGCCTGAACATCTACAAACTTTTGAGTTGCGGTTGTTCTAAAAAATGTGGTATTTTCTTTTTCTGCCACTAAGCCGAAATCAAGCAACCCGTTTGCAGCAGAGTTGTGGCAATAAGCGGCAATGGTATTTTTACCTTTTTTCAGCGCAGCTCGGGCTCGCCCGGAAAGTTTGATTTGAGCATTTTTATTGCAGCAAGCAACATCTGAAATTTTTACGCCATTGATATAAAATTCCGCTTCATCATCGTTGGTATAAATAAAATAAAGTTCATGGTTAAGCGCTTCAGCAGGAATTTCCACCGTTCTTCGCACCCAAATGGACTCTTCCATCCAGTCAGTTTTAGCCATCGATTCGGTATATTTCGAGATGGTACCGAAAGCGCCTTTGCCGGTTTTCCATGCCGTATCGTCAAAATCTTCTTTCATCCAATCGGCAGAAGGTTGAAGTGTAATGTATTTTCCTTCCCAAACTTTCTGTTCAGAAGTTGGAACCACTACATCCATTTCTGGACTTTCTTTCCCCATAAAGCGATAAGTCTTCCCATCTACTTTGATAATGCCCAAAAAAGGAAAATCCTTTCCTGTCCAGTGTTTCACCGAACCATCGTAAAGGTTGTCCGTGAAAGCCCACGCACTTGTATAAGGATCAATTGTAATAAGAGGATAAGCCGGCGCACGCAAATTGTTTTTATACTGATTATTACCCGAAAAACAGGATAATGAGAAGAATGCTGCTGCCAAAAGAATAAAAAATTTCTGTTTCATGTCTTTTCTTTTTTTCTATAATGATTAGTTATTCTGTTTATTTACAAGTTTATTGTTTTATTTGTTAATCCGTAAGCAGTTTTTAAGGAAACAAGATAAATGCCTTTCGGTAAAAAATCCAACAAATATTCGTTGCTGTTTTGCTTGCCAAAATCTTTAAGCAATCTACCCTGCAAGTCGAAAATTTTGAGATTTATTCCGGGATATGGAGTCATTATTTTCAACGATTTACCACATTGCACCAGCTCAGGTTCGTTTTTTTTTAATTGAATATCCTTTACGCCACTCAATATTTCTATTTCCGTCTGATCTTTTGGCAATTTGTAATAAAATCCCACACAAAAATTGTAAAGTGGATAAGGTTGGTCGTAAATTACTTTTCCATTATCATCCACAGGCTGATAAGCGGGACGCAACGAACGATTGTCATTTCGTGGATATATATAATTTCCGTTTACGTCTTTGGCATCAATATTCGTATAATTGAATACAGCCTGATAGGGATCGCTGTCGCGCAAGTTTCCCTGACCTGTAGCATTCTCTCCGGCGTAAGTTATTTCAATATCATCAGTCAAGTCGTTTGCACAGGTAATTTCTACTTCATCGGGGCTGATAATCTGAATTCCGGTAATAGTTTGTGTTGCCCGTCTGGAATAAACTAAAAAACCGTAATCAGCAATCTTTGGCAATATTTTAGTATCGAGTACCAGCGGTGGTACAGGAACATGAAATTTGACAATTATTTTTTTGGCATTGGTTAAATCACGGCGAATACTTTGTGGTTGCAACGGAATAAATTTTTCACCCAAAATTTTGGTTTTGTAATACACTTTTCCAAGCATTTCTCCATACCAACGATAACCGTTGGCATCAAGATGTCCATGACTGTAGTTTGTCATCTGATAAAGTGGGCCTGCACAAACTATATCCGTATTTTCATTGGCTGCTTCCACTTGCGCCATGCCAATTTCCACTGTTCGACCGCGAACATATTGACCACCAGTTTGATAAGTAATAAATAGTGGGCGTTCCTTTTGTCCATAAATACGTTGTGCATCATTCTGCATATTGTTCTTCAGTGTCAAAAGCAACCGTTTGTAACCAATTTTAGTATTATCGGGCTTTGATCCGGAAGTCAAACCGCTACCTTCCTGCGTATAATTCCATTCACCCTGCAACCAGAAAACAGCAGGACAGGAAACAGTACTATGAGTACGAGCAACTGCTTGTTTACCAAAATTCAAAGCTTGTGTATAAACGCCATACAAGCGCTGTACCTGACTTTCCTTCGACAGGTCTTCAATAGATTTTCCACTGTCGCCGGTAGAAGAGGCAATAATATTATTTTCGTAACCTTTCAGACGGATATGGTTTGCTGCGCCCATAATTGGTGGTTCAAAAAGGTCATTGGGCATTCCAAATGCCGGATGTCCAACCAGCGGATTGATTTCGGTATAATCGTAGTTCCCGTAATTGAACCAGACCTGCTGGCCAAGCATATATACCCTTTCAATATTATCGCGAGAAAGAGCTGTTCCTGCCTCATGCCCGGTGGATAAACTCTGACCATACATGATTAGATGGGTAAATTCTTTTGGATTGGGTATTGCAGTAGCAGTGTTGTTCCAAATGCTGCGCATTGGAAAAATTTCAGCATTTACGGTTGAAGCTGTCCCGGTAGAAAAAACTTCCAAACTATCACATTCCGCAGCAGGATAAATCAAAGTTGAGCCAATAAGGGTGTTATCTGCACCAAAAACTTCGACGCAATTCCTATCGACAAAAATGTGCATCTTCAGTTTCCCTTCAACTACAGCCGATTTTGGAGCTGTACCGGTAAATTTATCACGATAACCACCAATGCCGGTGCAGGTACGGTCGTTATAAAACTGATTATTGGTAGTATTATAGCCTATTTTTGTGAAATAGCCATTGCCGGAACGAACACGGAAACCGACTTCAACAGCATTTGCCAAGTCAAATTCAGCAACAATCTCATAAGATTTTCCGGTAAAATTTACCTTTTGTACTCCGTAAACTGTTTGTTTCGACAATTGAACAACTTTTGACGAGTCGCGTAAACTTTCATATTCAGCTATAGGGGTTTGTTGCAACAGATATTTTCCATTGGCATCTTTAATAAGCGACAGCTCGTTCTGAATGGTCATTTGCCCGTTGAAAGTTTTGTTTCCGTTGTCTTTTCCAATGTTTGTTGCACGGAAATTTTGCCAACTTATTCCGACAACACGCTGCGGAACATCAAAATTTCCGACACTATAGGTCTGCGTTGCATAAGCATCGTTTCCGTAATTCATACTGCCATTGCTGCTTGCATAATGACTGTCGGGGATAAATGTCCATTTACCGTTCACCTGACGGAAATCGCCCACTTTATAACCTACACCGCCACAACTAAGTACCCATTTTCGTTCGCCCTGTTCGCCATTTTTTACTGCCAGCGGGAAAAAATCGGGACATTCCGTGTTAATAGTGGTATAGGTCGATTCTATCGTCCAATCAAGAAGATTGTCTGATGAATAAATGCGCAATGGGCCTCCGGCAATTACCAAAAACCATTTATTTTGATAGCGAAAAACCTTTGGATCGCGAAAAGCGCGATCATCAATGGGGTCTTCCGTCCAGTCAATTGCCACACCCTCTGCTTTTGTAAAATGTCGCCCATCTTTGCTGTATGCAATAATTACCCGTTCGCCATTGCCATCGGCCGTAATAATTAGCACCATACCACCGGTTTTAGACGGAGTTCCATCAGAATTTTTAAATAAGCCCGAAGTATTGTTTTCGTCCACCACAGCGGAACCTGAAAACATTGTTCCGTATTCATCTGGATAAAGTGCGACAGGAAGTTCTGTCCAATGGATTAAATCGTTACTTACTGCGTGTCCCCAATGCATTGGGCCCCAATCGATACCCGGATAATGCTGATGAAAAAAGTGATACTCGCCGTTATAGTAAACCAAACCGTTAGGGTCGTTGCTCCACCCTTGCTTCACCGACCAATGAAACTGTGGCCGATCAAACTCGTTATAATACAAATCGGCAGCTTTTCGACGGATAACGATAACCCGATAGAGAACCTTTGCATTTGCATTGGTACATTCGAGCGTAATGGTGTTGTTTCCAACCTGCAAAGGCACAATACCGTCGGGATAAACCGTATCGTCAATTTTTACGAGCACATTTGTTGATGAACTTTTTTTCTCGAAATTCAGGGCTACTTGTTCTGTTTCATTTGATACGGAAGTAATTGATACATATTGTGTTGAATCGAAAAGCACATTGTGTTCCACGCTGCCTCCTACTGCCTGAATCGAAAGATTAGAAAGTTGCGGATCGGTAGCAGAAGTAATTTCGGAAACATAAACATTTTGATAAGTACAGTTGGCTTTCCACGAAAGCAGACCAAGATAATGTCCAATAAAAGCATCGTTTTGCCCCATAATATTACCCATCGTATAGTCGGCTGTGTTGGCAACTACCTGTCCATTCAGCGAATACACAATGTGTTTACCAATAACCGTAACACTAAAATGATATTTGTTATCGACCGGACGCGTTACAGTACGTTGAGCTACCAAGTCGAAAGCTTCCTGTCCTCTTAATCCCGTTTTCTGAAATTTAAAAAGTCGGGTAACGCCATTGTGAACATGGATATTGGCCACGTACATGTTTTTGTTTCCCAAATCGTTTGTTGAGCCAAAAACGAGAGAAGCTGCTGATTCGTTGGTGTTATTGAAAGTTACATCGCCTTCATAAACAAAATTTTTACCGGCGACGGTATTTGAAAGTACAAAACCATCGCCACTCAAATCACTGCTGTTAAGTCCTCTTTCGTTAACTGCCCAAGTCCCTGCATCGAAGTTTAGGCCTTCGAGATTGGTATGAAACTGTTTTGAACTGTTATCTATTGGGCTTAAAGCAAAAACTGCACAAAAAAATGCAGAAAAAATGCCAAGTAAAAATGTGCGTTTCATGTATATTTTATATTTACACCATTAACAAAAAAATATCAAGCAAATTATTCATTACACGGGAGTTGTACCCCATTTAAAATTTCTGAGTTTAAATAAACAGTCGAATTATTTCTACTTCTGACAAAGCGATCACTTATTTTTCTAGTTTTACATTACTACAACTTTATCTGCCGTATTGCCTTCTTTAGCGACAATTCTTACAAAATACACTCCTGTAGGCAATGGTATAAAAGTTTGCTTATCTACCAATCCTTTTGATAAGATTTCAACTCCCGAAACTGAATATACATGCAATTTAGCATTTGCAACCACATCAACAGCACGAACAAAAAAACCTCCTTTTGCATTCTCGACACTAAAATTTTTCAATTTTATTTCGTTTTTTTTTAAGCCTGAAGGAAAAAGTTCCTTTAATTCCAAACGAAAATTATCAACCTTGAACAAACCCGATTCCAATGTGGTTTCCCGCGAACCATTTTTGTACTGATTGCTGGTACGAATGCCAATTCGCAAAGGTTCGTCTTCGTGAACATCGGTTTCCACCTGCATTTCCTTTAAAAAAAAAGATCCGTTAGGTGTCCATCCGGCAAAGCTATTGTTTTCTCCGGGTGTAAGATTCAACCCGTAATCATCTTCTTTCCCAAAATACTGTACACTGTTATTGGCAAATAACCGCTGCGTAGTTAAAAAACGGCTTTCTTTCACTACCAACCGACATTTCACAACGTATTTTCCGGCAGGAATTCCGGTGATATTCTGATACAATTCAAAGGAGTTTGGAAAAGGAGTGGAATAATACCAGCAAGCTCTTTCACCAGCTATGTTCCCAGCATCATTATTTGAGCCAAAAGAATTTCCGCTAATTCCGCCGGTATCGCTCCAGCCATAAGGTGTACCCCGATAAGTAACACTTCCATCCTGCTGCATGCCGGTTGTAATTTCAAAACTCGGATTTACAATATAAGAAGTAGATTTTACCACACTATGCCGATATTGTACAATCGCCGCTTCAAGAGTGGCGATTGCATCAATTTGTCCTTCGAATGTGGCGTTAACATTATCTCTTACGGAAATTGCCGCCTGAATAGCCTTGTTGAAAACTTTTCGACTATCGGCTGGATACATTCCGTCATATAGTCCTTCCGAAGTTGAATTGTAAAGCGTTTGCGCTTCCTCAAGAAGATTTTTCAAACGATTTAACGGAGAAGATACAGAATAATCTGTAACAAGTTCAAGACGGAAGTAATCCACTTTAAACCAACCGCCATTGTCAGTAGCCAACGATCCGTTACCACGTTTATTTGAAGAACGAATGCCAATTGATAAATTAGTTGTATCGGGAACAACGAATTTTAATGACATTTCTTTTAAGTTGATACCTGAACCATTTCCGGGATCAACAGCATAACCAGCAAACGTATTTATTTCGCCAGGTGTGAGATTATTTTGATAATCGGCTTCTTTACCGTAATACTCAACTTTGTTCCCGGCAAAAAGTCGCTGAGTAGTAAGTCCTCCGGTAGCAGGCACACCAAGTCGGCAGCGTAAAACATATTCTCCGGGAGGTAAACTGTCAATAGTTTGAGATAATTCAAATGCAGTAGGCATAGGTGTTGAATTATACCAGCAAACATAATTCCCGTGATAGTTGGCAGCATCGGCATTTACCCCCCACGATTGTCCGTTAAGCGTTCCTTTACGAGTCCAGCCAAAAGGATCGCCACGATACACACTTCCATCGAGACGCATTCCTTGAGTAATTTCAAAATCGGGATTTGTAATCAGACGTGTTAAATCGTTCTCTGCAGGATAAACGACCGACAAGCCGCTTAACACCAGACCCGGCTCTGCAAAATATATCCGCACAGTTATAGTTTTATTTTCATTGCTTTGGAAAAAAGTCTCTCCAAGAGTATAACTGCGACGTACATCCACCAGCCAGCGAGCATTTTCACCCAAAGCATTTCCTCCTCCCAATCCGTTACCGAC
>Ga0208695_1000950_pt1 | contig 26574 bp, 23 predicted proteins | sample AD_UKC111_MetaG_FD_184449 | JGI IMG/M metagenome (GOLD analysis project Ga0208695, IMG submission 184449) | Active sludge microbial communities of municipal wastewater-treating anaerobic digesters from Hong Kong - AD_UKC111_MetaG (SPAdes)... | ecosystem: Engineered > Bioreactor > Anaerobic >...
CACTGCTTCGACTACATACAATGTTTAATGAATAATGTTTTTGAATTTGATCCATTCTGACAGATGCCCTCCAAAAGCTCTGTCAGAATTGTTTTTACAGTATGTTTCTACAACCCAGAATTTTCATTATCAACAACCATTATGATTTATTTTGAAAAAGGTTCAACCACGACGAACCTTACTGCCGAAGATTTGAAAAACGGACTTTACGAAGCTTTGGAAAAGTTAGGCAAGCGACAAAAGGTGCTGGCCATTCCGCCCGATTTTACACGTTATCCAAGTCATGCGGGAGAGTTGACGGAATTTGCATGGCAGTATTACGGCGAAAGGCTCACGGACGTTTTGCCGGCATTGGGCACGCATACCGGCATGACGGACGAACAAATCGCGACCATGTTCGGTCAAGTGCCGAAAACCATTTTTCGAGTTCATGATTGGCGGCATGATGTTGTTACGCTGGGTTATGTGCCCGGATCGTATGTTTCGGAAGTAACCGAAGGAGCGTTAAGTTTCGAATGGCCGGCTCAAGTGAATAAGCTGCTGGTAGAAGGTAATTTTGATTTGATCCTTTCGATCGGACAGGTGGTGCCGCACGAAGTGGTCGGGATGGCCAATTACAATAAAAATATCTTTGTGGGAACCGGCGGACAGGAAGGAATCAACAAAAGTCATTTTATCGGAGCGGTTTACGGCATGGAAAAAATGATGGGACGAGCCAATACGCCCGTTCGGAAAGTATTTAACTACGCTTCGGAGCATTTTGCGGCTCATCTGCCGATTGTTTATGTGCAAACTGTTGTCGCTTTGAACAAAGAAACCGGGAAACTGCAGACTTACGGGCTTTTCATTGGCGACGATTTCGAGGTTTTCGACAAGGCAGCGGGTTTATCCATGCAAGTAAACTTTGAAATGGTGGAAAAACCCTTAAATAAAGTATTGGTTTGGCTTGATCCGGCTGAATTCAAAAGCACCTGGCTCGGGAATAAGGCGATTTATCGAACCCGCATGGCTATTGCCGATGGCGGCGAACTGATTGTGCTGGCTCCGGCATTGAGGGAATTTGGCGAAGACAAGGAAATAGACCGACTGATTCGAAAATACGGTTATTTTGGAACACCCAAAACATTGAAAGCAACCAACGAGAACGAAGAATTGCAACAAAATCTGAGCGCGGCAGCCCATTTAATTCATGGTTCTTCCGAAGGACGATTTACCATCACGTATTGTCCGGGTAAAAATCCGGATAATCTAACCAAAGAAGAAATAGAAAGTGTTGGTTTCCGCTGGGGTGATATTGACGAAGTTTCAGAGAAATATCACGTTTCTACTCTGAAAGAAGGCTGGAACGTGATGCCCGACGGAGAAGAGATTTTCTACATTTCCAATCCTGCTTTGGGACTTTGGGCTCACAAAGACAGGTTTCGGTAATTCGTTTGTTTGAATTTTCGGCGTTTTTTGATCTTTCATGTCGATGGAATTTGCAATCCCAGCTTATTTTACTATTAGAAATTTCATTCCGAAAAAAACAAATTATTCAAAGAATGCATGTTTGTGGATTCCAAATCCATTATTCTCATTGCTTCGGATTGCAAATCCATGTCTCGATTTTCTACCAAAATTTTGCTCCTACGGAGCTTGATTTTTTATATGATTCAAAATAATTTTTTAACGTTGAAACGAATGCTGTTTTATTTTGGAAAAATCACAATTGATCATGCGATTTTTTGCGTTGTATGGCATCTCTGATGTGAACAGCCAATTCATACTTTTCTTCGTTTACGGCCATTGAAAGCAATTCTTCCAATTCGCTGAGTGAAAGAGTATCCAATTCCTGATCGGACAATTCATCGATATTTTCTTCATTGGCGGTTGTTTCTTCCGTCTCGTTTTCTTCCACTACAACTCCTACAATATCCAGAATATCCGATTTGATGTATATGGGACTGTTGCATCTTACCGCTAAAGCGACAGCGTCTGAAGTGCGTGCGTCAACCACCAATATTTTGTCGTCTTTAAGAATATGTAATTCAGAGTAAAAAACGTCATTTATCATGTCGCTGATCAACACTTTGACCAATTTGGCTTCAAAAACGTCCAAAATAGTTTTAATGAGATCGTGGGTAAGAGGGCGGGGGAGTTTTTTGTTATTCAGTTTTAAAGCAATAGATTGCGCTTCCGGTTCGCCAATCATCACCGAAAATCGTCGGTTGCCCGATTCTTCACTAAGCACCAAACCGTATGTGCCAACAATATTCTGATTATAGACCAATCCTGCAATGGTTAATTTTATTTCTGAATCCATACAAACTATTTAATATATAATTGATTGTGAATATGAATTTTATCATTAATCTTAAGAATTACTTTTCTTTCCTGATGACAAAGATACAGAATTTTTTAATTTTTTAAGGAACGAGCCGATTAATTCTGGAATGTATTTGTAGTTGGTTTTATTGGTTTGCCACTTAAAATTTCGATAATTATGTGTAAATTTGACCACAATTTTTCCACAACATTAAAATCGTTTTTTTAATGTTTATCAATCAAGTATTTATGCATAAATCTTCAAATATAGTCATAAAAAATAAGCGAGCCAATTTCGAGTACGAAATTCTTGATCGTTATATAGCCGGCATACAATTATTCGGAACCGAAATAAAATCCATTAGAAACGGGAAAGCAAGTTTGGCAGATACTTATTGTATTTTTATCAATAATGAGTTATGGGTGAAGAACATGCACATAGCTCCCTATTTTTTTGGTTCGTACAACAATCATGAAGCTCGCCGGGACAGGAAATTATTGTTGACTTCACAGGAATTGAAACGACTTCAGCGAGCTGTTAAGGAAAGTGGAAATACCATAGTTCCATTGAAACTTTTTATCAATGAAAAAGGATTGGCTAAGCTGGAAATTGCTTTGGTGAGAGGGAAAAAGCTTTATGACAAAAGACAAACTTTAAAAGAAAGGGAAGATAAAAGATACATGGAAAGAGCCATGAAAAAATAATGTTTTTTTATGACTCTTTTCTGTGAATTGTCATGGAATTTATTGCATTGTCAGACTTCTGTTGATTTCTTCGATATAATTCAGCAGTTCTTCTCTTCCGGTTTTTTTATAAGAAGAAGTTTTAAAATGAGGCGGTAACTGTTCCCAGTCTTCCAGCATTTTCTGCCGGTAATTTTCAATATTTTCGTCAATTTGAGAGGCAGAAAGTTTGTCTGTCTTAGTAAAAACGATGCAGAACGGAATACTGTTCGATCCCAACCATTCCATAAATTCGAGATCTATTTTTTGTGGTTCATGTCGCGCATCAATCAACACAAACAAACAAATAAGCTGTTCGCGAAAAAGAATGTAATTTCTGATACTCTCTATCAGTTTTTTTCGGGTTTCTTTTCCTGTTTGTGCAAAACCATAGCCCGGTAAATCAACCAAATACCATTTTTTGTTAATTAAAAAATGATTGATCAGTAGCGTCTTTCCCGGTTTGGAAGAGGTTAGTGCCAAATTTTTTTGCTGGCAAAGCATATTGATAAGCGAAGATTTTCCTACATTGGAACGACCGATAAATGCATATTCCGGCAATTTGCCTTCAGGACACATTTTAAAATCGGTACTGCTTTTTATAAATTCTGCCGATTTGATTTCCATAAAATTTAATTTAGCGGTTGAATTTTTTGTTCTGTACTTTTTTGTCTGAAAATCCACATCCCGATAAACGTTAGCAGTCCATTTATCATAAGTATTTCGTATCCAAATTCATAATGAAACAAAGATATGGAAATATAATTCAATAAAAGACAAAATATTGGAGATAATACGGCCACAAGTGGAATCATATTGTCTTTGACCTGATATTTTGTAAACAAACCAAAGGCAAACATACCCAGAAGCGGGCCGTAAGTATAGGAAGCAATTTTATATATGGCATCAATTACGCTGGTATTGTTGAAGATATTGAAAACAACCATAATAATTACAAACAACACCGACATCCCAATATGTGTAATCCTGCGTTGTCGTTCGGCCGTTTTGGGATCATCGTGCTGAACCCCCAGTATATCTACTGCAAAAGAAGTGGTTAAGGCCGTCAGCGCTGAATCGGAACTTGCAAAGGTTGCTGCAATGATTCCTATTACAAATAAAAAAGTAACTATCGGGCCAAGATATTGAGTGGCAAATAAAGGCAAAATATCGTCGGGTTTTGCAGGTAAGGCAATAGAATATTTTGATGCCAGCAAGAGTAACATTCCGCCAAGCGTAAGAAACAAAAAATTTACCGGAACAAATGAAAAACCGTACCAATACATATTCTTCTGGGCATCCTTCAAATTTTTACAGCTAAGATTTTTTTGCATCATATCCTGGTCAAGGCCGGTCATGACAATAGCGATAAAAATACCGCTGAAAAATTGTTTGAAAAAATTCTGTTTTGAGTGCCAGTCGTCAAAAACGAAAATTTGACTGTGTCCGCCAGCAATCAGGTTTTTTGTCAATTCACCTGTGCTCATGTCGAGTTGTTTGTAAACCTGAACGGTAAGCAAAACCAGCGCCGATACCATGCACAAAGTTTGTATGGTGTCGGTCCAAACAATAGTTTTAATGCCACTTCTATGGGTATAGAGCCAAATCAGGAAAAGAGATACCGAAGCAGTTACCACAAATGGAACATGCCACGCATCGAAAATCAAGTGCTGCAAAATAAGAATGACCAGATATAACCTAACCCCGGAACCAATGGTACGGGAAAGCAGAAAAAACGAAGCACCTGTTTTATAGGAATATTTTCCGAATCGTTGTTCAAGGTAAGTATAAATACTCGTTAGATTCAGTTTGTAGTAAAGCGGCAACAGAACGTTAGCTATAATCAGATAACCAAAGAAAAATCCAAAAACAGTCTGCATGTAGGTGAAATTATTGGTTACAACCATTCCCGGAACCGAGACAAAACTCACTCCCGAAATGGAAGAACCCACCATACCAATGGCAACTACCCACCAGGGTGATTTTTTATTTCCAAGAAAAAAAGCATTATTGTCTGTACTTTTTCTGCCGGTAATGTAGGAAATAAGCAGTAAGAGAGAAAAATAAGCACCAATAATAATTAAGATAGTAACGCCGTTCATTTTGTGATAAAGTTTTCTAAGGCTTGCAAAAATACAAAAAATCAATTAAAACAAATGGACCATTGCTTGATGTCTTTCAGGAATTTATTTTTTAATTTTTGTAAATTCCTTATGTAAAACATGATAGCCAATTTTTAATTGCTTATTGTAACTATACCCTCGTTGATGATAAATATCGCCCAAAAAGGATAAAAATAATTTTTTGTTTGACAACAAGCAGCTTTTAGAGAATTTTCCTTATAATTTTTTGTCGTTTTTTTAATAATAAATCTGTTTAGGTTGTCGTTATTCAAATTACAAAATTTTCGAGTAAAAAGGTTGACAAATGAATATAAAAAATAAAAATTTTACAACATTTTGCAACAAAATTCCATAGAAATAATTGAAGTTAAATACATTAAATATGTTTAAAATCCAATTTCTTAGTACTTGAAAATTTGATATTTGTGATTAGATTTGCATTCATTTTGAAAGTTTGAAAGAAAACAAAAAAAAAATCAGGCGATTCAGTTTTTAATTATTGGATTTGAACAGAAAAAATGATAGATTTTATCAGCTCAACCGAAAATTGTACCGTATTTTTTAAAACAATTCTTTGTGGAATCCAAAGTAAAATTATAAATTTGTAGCCGAAACAAAGAGAAAGTTGTCATAAAGCCACTTAGATGAGAAAAAGGTAGAGCTATGGCAAAAAAAATAAAAATTTTTACAACAAGAATCAGGAAACATTTTAATTTTCAATTTAAAAATAATTTCATCAAAAACAATCAATTTTTAAAACACTATGGCAAAGACTCAAAAACAATCAAAGAAAAAATCGAAAAAAGGATTTACTGGAATTAATTCCGCAGGTCTGGTGATTTTGGCATGTTTTATTATTGCAGTTCTGATTTACCAATATGTATTTGGTAACCCTGCTAACTTTATCAACAACGATCCTAACAATCAACCTCTGACTGGTAATTTGCTGGGAACGATTTATAAAGGTGGTGTTGTGGTTCCTATCATTCAGACTTTGTTACTTACCGTTATAGCTTTGAGCATCGAACGTTATTTTGCAATTAGAAATGCTGAAGGTAAGGGTAAACTCGTAAAATTCGTAGTAAAAATCAAAGAAGCATTATCTAAAGGCGACATAGAAGCAGCAAAAGCTGTTTGTGATCAGCAAAAAGGTTCTGTAGGTAATGTAGTTCTTGCTGCTTTAACTAAATACGAAGAAGTTGAAAAGGATGAAACCTTATCAAAAGAACAGCAAGTTTTGGCAATACAAAAAGAAATTGAAGAAGCTACGGCACTCGAACTTCCCATGATGAGCCAAAATCTTCCCGTTATTGCAACTATCACCACGTTGGGTACGTTGATGGGATTGTTTGGAACGGTTTTGGGTATGATTCGTTCATTCGCTGCTTTGGCAGGTGCCGGAGGAACTGACTCCATTGCTCTTTCTGTAGGTATTTCCGAAGCTTTGGTTAATACTGCTTTCGGTATTGCTACCGGTGCTCTGGCTGTTATTTCTTACAACTATTTTACAAGCAAAATCGATGGTATTACTTATTGCATTGACGAAGTAGGATTCTCTATTGTTCAGACATTTGCAGCTACTCATAAGTAATTCATTTTTTTAAAACATAAAAGCTAAATATGGCAAAAGTTAAAGTCCCAAGGAAGAGTACCCGTATCGACATGACCGCGATGAGTGATGTTACGGTACTGTTGCTGACTTTCTTTATGCTTACTTCAACGTTCGTAAAGAAAGAGCCAGTACAGGTCAATACTCCCGGTTCTGTGTCCGAAATCAAAATACCTGAATCCAATATCATGCAGATTCTTATTGATCCTACAGGAAAGGTATTTATGAGTTTGGACAAACAACCCGATATGGTGAAAGTCCTCGAAGCTATGGGCACCGATTATGGCATTGAATTTACCAAAGAAGAAAAGGATAAATTCAAGGTATTGCCTACTTTCGGAGTTCCCATTAAGTATATGAAAACTTTTTTATCTTTAAAACCGGAAGAGCAGGACAAAATTCTTAAAGATTACGGTATTCCAACCGATACTGCCGACAATCAGTTGAAATTGTGGGTGAAACATGCCCGCGAGGCAAATCCAGATTTAAGAATTGCTATCAAAGCTGACCAAAATACACCTTACAGGGTTATTAAGAATGTCATGTCTTCTCTTCAGGAGTTAAGAGAAAATCGTTATAATTTAATCACTTCTTTAAAGAGGGAGGAATCTAATTAAATATGGCAGAAATTCAAACTAGTGACAGTGGTCAGGGAAAGAAAAAAGGCGGTAGCAAGCAGAAGAAAATAAGTGTCTTCATTGACTTTACACCAATGGTGGACATGAACATGCTGCTTATTACTTTCTTCATGTTGTGTACAACGTTGAGTAAGCCTCAAACGATGGAATTAAGTATGCCAAGTAAGGATAAAGTGGACAAAACTCAGCAATCGGAAGTAAAAGCTTCTAAAGCCATTACTCTGCTGCTTGCAGATAAAAATAAAGTCTACTATTACGCCGGCCTGCCTGATTATAAGAACTACAATTCGCTGAAAGAACTCAGTTATGACCCCAAAAGTCCCAACAGTATTCGTAATTTGCTTTTAATGCGCAATCAGGAAGCCGTTGCAAAAATCAATGAGTTGAAGAAACAGAAAATGAATCTTCAAATTTCTCAAGATACTTTTGCAGCACGAGTTTCCCGAATTAAGAGTGGTAAAAATACGCCGGTGGTCATAATTAAACCAACAGATGAAGCTACTTATAAAAATCTTGTTGATGTACTTGACGAAATGCTGATTTGCAATATCGGAAAGTATGTGATTGATACCATTTCGGCCGGAGACAAATTCCTGATAAAAAACAAGGAAACCAACGGAGCTTATGCATTGGGAAAATAAAGTAGTGCAGAATAATACTAAATTATAGAAGAATGGCAAAAATTGATTTAACCAATTACGACTGGCTAGAACTGGTTTTCGCAAATAGGAATAAAAAATACGGTGCTTATGTTTTACGAGCAGAGTCTCCTAAACGTCATAATCAGGCAGTTTTAATTATTCTTATTTTATCTGCTCTTGTTCTTAGCATGCCTAAGCTTATTGAGCTGGCTAAACCAGAAAAGGAAAGAGAAGTAATAACGGAAGTTACTACATTATCCAAGTTGGCAAAGCCCGAAACAAAAGAAGAGATAAAAAAACCAATTTCTATGGAGCCACCACCAGCAGTGAAAAGTTCTATTAAATTCGTTCCTCCGGTTATTAAAAAAGACGAAGAGGTAAATGAAGAAAATGAACTTAAAAGTCAGGAAGAGTTGACCAAAAGTAAATTGGCAATTTCTATTGCTGACGTGAAGGGAAATGATGATGTGCATGGTGTAGATATTGCTGATGTTAAAGTAGCCATTACCCAGGAACAGCCTGAAGAGAAAATCTTTGAAGTAATCGAACAGATGCCAACTTTTCCGGGTGGAGAAGCTGCACTTCTGGAATATATTTCTAAGAATATCAAATATCCGATAACTGCTCTTGAAAACAACATTCAGGGCAAGGTTATTTTGAGGTTCGTGGTTACTAAAACCGGTGATATTGATAAAATTGAAGTGGTACGTTCATTGGATCCGGCTTGCGACCGTGAAGCCATCAGGGTGGTAAAATCTCTTCCCCGTTGGATTCCCGGTAAACAGAATGGTGAAAATGTATCGGTATGGTTTACCTTACCTATTAATTTCAAAATTCAATAAATTTTATGATGCGCAAATTCGGAATATATTTTTTATCAGTCGCTTTTATCTTTACAATAACTTCATGCAAACGCGAAGTAAAAAAAGATAAATTTACTGATACGTTAACTTCAGGTGTTATTCCTGTTGCTGTTGACGAAACTTTTGAACCTGTTATTGAGGAAGAAATTGATGTTTTTGAATCTCTTTATCCTAAAGCAGGTATTGTTCCAAAATATACTTCTGAAGTTGAAGCCATTAATCTTTTGATGAAAGACAGTGTACGATTGGCTATCACAACTCGTCCACTGTCTTCAAAAGAAGAAAATTACTTTAAAGCCAAAAAATTTGAACCTAAATCGTACAAATTGGCTTCGGATGCCATTGCTCTTATCGTAAATAAAAGCAATCCTGATACCTTAATTACTGTCGATCAATTAAGACAGATTCTTTTAGGAAAAATTACCAAATGGAATCAAATTTACCCAAAATCGAACTTGGGTGAAATAACTATGGTTTTCGATAATCCCAATTCCAGTACCGTGCGTTTTGCAATCGATTCTATCTGCGGAGGATTGCCCTTGTCCGATAGATTGAAAGCACAGGGAAAAAATACGGAAGTATTAAACTTTGTATCCAAAACGCGCAATGCCATTGGTGTTATTGGAGTTAATTGGTTATCGAACAAAGCCGATTCAACCAATTTGAGTTTTATAGATATTGTAAAAGTTATGTCGGTAACCGATGAGGCTACGGCAACTGAAGATAATTGTTATAAGCCTTTTCAGGCGTATATTTATTATGGGTATTATCCTTTGTCGAGAAATATTTTTATCATTATCAATGACCCGCGTCATTCCTTACCGACAGGATTTACTTCTTTTTTAACTTCTGACAAAGGTCAGAGAATTATTCTTAAAGCAGGTCTGGTTCCTGCTACACAACCAATTAGGGTTGTAAATGTGAAAAATGAGAAAATTAATTTGAAATAACATATATTTATTGACAGGAATGAGTAAGAAGAGTTTAATATTTTCGTTGTTTTTTGTATCTCTGCTGTTTACTTCTACTACCAAAGGGCAGGGAATTTTATATTTCAAAGCCGGATTTCTTGATGATGCAAAACCTCTTTTGATTTCGGAAATCAAATCTGATCCAGCCAATAATGCAGAAGAATATTTCTATTTGGGAAATATCTACTTTAATCAGAATAAACCTGATTCGGCAGAAATTTGTTTCAAAAACGGTTTGGCTGCTGATCCAACTTATTCACAAAATCAGGTTGGATTGATCATGCTTCGAATGAAAAACGATCCACAAGGAACTGATTTGGAATTGAAAAACCTCTTAAAACTAAAACAGAATAAAAAGAACGTTGATTTGTATATTGCCATAAGTTATGCATATTTGTATAACAATATGGAGGAGAAGGCTTTGTATTATCAAAGTAAGGCTCGAGGCATCAATTCGAAATATGCCGGGGTGTATGTACTTCTCGGAGATATTTTGGCACCGAAAAATCGTGGGGAAGCTTGCAGTAACTATGAATTGGCAAATCTTTACGACCCAAACAACAAAGAAGCTTATATCAAATATGCCCGTGCTTATAAATCGGTAAATCCAAAGTTATCCATTGATAAGCTGAAGCAGCTGAAGGAAAAGGATCCTTCCTTTGCTTTGGTAGATAGAGAGCTTGGAGATATTTATTACAGTATCAACGATTTCGAAAATGCGGCTCATTATTATGAATCGTATATTCAGTCAGGAATTTCTAATGTTCAGGATTTGACAAAGTATTCGATGACATTGTTTATGAATCATGAATTTCAAAAGTCGCTCGAAGTTGCCACAATGGGATTGCAGAAAGACCCTCTCAATCCTGCTTTCAATCGTTTAATCATGTACAACAACGTTGAACTTAAACAGAATGAAGCTGCTTTAAGTGCTGCCGATGTTTTGTTTAACAAATCTCGAAATCCTGAATTCAATTATCTCGATTTTATTTATTATGGTCAGGCTTTGCGGGATACGAAACAAACAGCTTTGGCTATCGAGCAATATAAGAAAGCGCTTCAATACGATTCTACAAAAGTTGATTTGTGGAAAGATATTTCTGATATGTACAACGAAATTGGTGATTATGCCAATGCTATTGATGCCTATGTAAAGTTTATGAATTCGTTATCGGACAAAGATAGAAATGCCGATATTATCATTGCATTGGGTAAATTGTACTATAGCTATGGAAATGACCCAAAGACTGCTCCTGATGTAAAAAAATCTGCTTTGTTGAAAGCAGACAGTATTTTTGCAAAAATAGCCGAAATGGAGCCGGATGGATATAGAGGCAATTTCTGGCGTGCACGTGCTAATTCTGCATTGGACCCGGAAACAACACTTGGCTTGGCCAAGCCTTTTTACGAAAGTACAGCTGCGTTGATCGAATCAAAAAATGATCCCAGATTTAATTCAGTTTTAATTGAATGTTATAGCTATTTGGGATATTATACCCTTGTGCAGAAAGACTATGAAAAATCTCTTCAGTATTGGGATAAAATTCTGAAAATCGATCCTAATAACGCTACTGCGAAAAAGGCCATTGAGGGAATAAAACCTCAAAAGAAAAACGAAAAATAATTCAGTGCAAATTTTTTTAATTTTTGAATAATAATTTTTCAAACCAATTTAACACCATGTTTGTTAAATTGGTTTGTGTATTTTTAAATATCAATTGTAATGAAAGAGGCGTTTAAGAAAGTAAATCAGACATATTATCTGATTTTTACACTGACTATATTGTTTACCATTATTGGTTACTTTTTTGTTTTAAATAATTTTTCAAATGTTCCCAGCACCGGTACAATTTCAACTGTTTTGCAAGTTTTACTGGTTGTTTATGTGCTTGGTTCTTCTGCTGTCGGATTTTCTTTGTTTGAATCTGCCAAAAAGAAACTGCGAAAAATAGAAAATGAAAAGGAAAGATTATTGCCTTATATCAAAAATGCCAATTTACGTCTCTACCTTATTGGAGCAGGTTTGTTGGGAGGTATTATAATTTTTTACTTCCTTCGTTCTTCATTCATTTTGTATTGTATTGGCGTTTCGGCTATTGAACTGATTGTTTGCAAACCCAGTGAGGAGAGAATCAAAAACGACCTTGATTTGAAAAATTCAGATTGAAGAAGTTCGCTCGATATAAGTCTATTGGTGATAAAGGGGCGAAAATTTTTGAAAATATTTTGAAAGGTGTGTTTTAATTTTTAAACTTTTGTGAGTCAACAACAATATTCATCCTTATTGCTTGAAAATGCAGTGCAGGAATTTGCCAAACTACCCGGTATTGGTAGAAAAACTGCTCTTCGATTGGTGCTTCATCTGCTTAAAGAATCGGATGAAGAAGTGGAGAATTTTGGAAATTCCATTATTCGGCTTCGGAAAGAAATTGTTTATTGTAAAATTTGTCATAATATTTCCGATAGCGAAATTTGCGATATTTGCAGTAATCTTTCAAGAGACAGATCCGTAGTTTGTGTGGTAGAAAATATCAAGGATGTTATTACGATAGAAAATACGCAGCAATTTCGGGGTTTGTATCATGTGCTTGGCGGAATTATTTCACCAATGGATGGTATCGGGCCAAAAGATTTGGAAATCGACAGTCTTCTTCAAAGAGTTGAAAATGATGGCATAAAAGAAGTGATTTTGGCATTGAGTACCACAATGGAAGGAGATACAACCAACTTTTATCTTTATCGAAAACTTGAACCTTTTCATATAAAAATTACAACGCTGGCTCGTGGAGTATCTATTGGCGACGAGTTGGAGTATGCCGATGAAATTACGCTTGGTCGCTCTATTCAAAATCGTATTGAATTCAGTCAGACATTTAATAAATGATTTTTATTGTTCCGCTTGTTCGTATGATAAAAAAAATTATAAAAAGACTTTTGCTCGTATATTATTCTGTTTATTTGGCTGCAGTTATAGCAGCTGTGTTGGGATATGTATTTATTTTTAAAAATTTTGGTGGCATAGAACCTCAAAGTTCTGTAGGAATCAATCTTTCCTCAGCTTTCATTTTGTTCATTATTTTATCGATTCCCTTAAGTCTTAGATTTTTTCATTTCCAAGTAAAAAAGTGGTTGCTTATTCCCGATGAAAGTATTCGGATAAAAAAATACAGAAATGCTTCACTCTGTCGAATTATTGTTTTGGGAGTAGGTTTTGTGGTGGGAGTTATTTTTGCTTATCTGCTTCGTTCCCAATCCATGATTTTTTGTGCGGCTATGGCTGCAGCCGGTCTGATTTTTTGTAAACCATCGGAAATGAAAATGATTGAGGAACTTCAGCTCGACAAAGAAGAAAATATTCCTGTCGAAAAATAGTTTTTCCCAAACAACTAAAGTTCTAACCGAAAAGATTTTATTATGATTATTGCCGTTGATTTTGATGGAACCATAGTAACGCATGAATATCCCAAAATAGGGAAAGAAATACCTTTTGCCATCGAAACCCTGAAACGTCTTCAAGATGAATTTCAGCATCAAATTATTCTTTGGACTGTTCGCGAAGGCAGAGAACTGGAGGAAGCCATAGAATTTTGTAAAATGAGGGGATTGGAATTTTATGCCATTAATAAAAATTATCCGGAAGAAGGAGACGATTATGCCGAGTCGCGCAAGATACGTGCCGATCTATACATTGATGACAGAAATTTGGGAGGTTTGCCCGATTGGGGTGTGATTTATCAAATGATTGCTGCCAATAGTGTAGCGAATCCTTTTGCTTTGAATGGAGAACAACCTGCTTTCAGACAAACCAAAAAAGGTTTTTTTAAATCGATTTTTGGAAAATAAATTTTGATTGAAGTATATTTTTGGAGTACTTTACTTTATAAAATTTTCTCATTTAGCTTACTGTCATTTCACCGCAAAGACTGACACTTAACTTGTGCTTGATTTCTTCTGTTGAATGATATTCTCCCAGTAAATGCATGAGTTTGGCCACCAGAGCTTCAGTTGTGCAATCGTAACCGCTTATGACGCCAGCATTCAGCAAATTTAAGCTTGTTTCGTATTTGCCCATTTCTACAGTTCCCGTGCTGCACTGACTTTTGTTTACAATAATAATCCCCTTTTCTACGGCAGCTTTCAATTCTTCATATAACCAGATAAGGCGTGGTGCGTTTCCAGCGCCATAACTTTCAAGAATGACGGCTTTTAATTCGGGAATATTTAATGTAGCATGAACATTTTGCTGTGTAATTCCGGGAAAAAGCTTAAGAATGGCAATGTTCGGATTAATGTTGGTTTTGACTTCGAGTTTGGAAAAAGGTTCGGGATAGTGAATATAGGAATTAAAATATTTGATATGAACGCCAACTTTTGCCAAAGGCGGATAATTGTATGAATTAAAGGCGTTAAAATGTTCGGCATTTTTCTTTGTGGTTCGATTTCCTCTGAAAAGCGTATCTTCAAAAAATATGCAGACTTCGGGCACAATGGCTTTCCCATTTTCTTTTGCAGTTGCTATTTCAATGGCAGTCAGCAAATTTTCTTTGGCATCGGAACGCATCATACCAATTGGTAATTGAGCACCTGTGAAAATCACCGGTTTTGAAAGATTTTGTAGCATAAAACTCAGTGCAGAAGCAGAATAAGCCATTGTATCGGTACCATGAAGCACCACAAAGCCATCGAAATTTTCAAAGTTCTCCTCAATGATTAATGCAATTTCTTTCCATGTTTCGGGTTGTATATCTGATGAATCCATTAAAGGTGAAAAGGGGATACTTTTGATTTCAATTCCGGTTTGTTTCAGTTCGGGAAGGTATTCCTGCAGGCGATAAAAATCTATTGGACGCAATGCTCCTGTTGTTGGGTCTTCAGACATGCTGATGGTTCCCCCAGTGAATATCAATAAGACAGCACTTTTACCTTTCACAGTAGATTATTTTATTGTTGGCGCAAAGATAATGCAATTTTCTTGACAAACAGCTTTCCTTTTGATATTTTTCAAGCTGCTGAAATTTTTTTAATTAATTTGTTGCCAAAAAACTTTTTACAATCAAATTTAGAATTTCAGTTTATGTAGAACTTGATGATAGGGCGTCAAATTCGTTTTTTTCAAATGTTTTTTTCCATAGTAACAAATAAATATGTAAATTTGCATGCAATAATTTCATAGGTAATATGAATGTATATGTATTTATCTCATTAAAAATCAATTAAATAAATTTATTTCTATGTCATTTATTGCAGAAAGAGTTCAATTTGAAGGTTTAACATTTGACGATGTCTTGCTTATTCCATCATATTCCGATGTTTTACCTCGTGAAGTTGACTTATCCACACGTTTTACTCGTCATATCACTTTGAAAATCCCCATAGTTTCGGCGGCTATGGATACGGTAACAGAATCAAATATGGCTATTGCCATAGCCAGAGAGGGTGGAATAGGAGTGATTCATAAAAATATGTCCATTGCCGAGCAGGCACGACAGGTTGAAATTGTTAAACGTGCGGAAAATGGAATGATTTCCAATCCGGTAACTATTTTAAAAGGTGCTACTGTTGGCGATGCATTGGCTTTGATGGCCGAATTTAAAATTGGTGGAATTCCTGTTGTAGATGAATCAGGTTATTTGGTGGGCATTGTAACCAATCGCGATTTGCGTTTTCAGCGGGATTTTTATAAACCTGTGGAAGAAGTTATGACGAAGGAAAATCTGATTACGACTTCCCGTTCCATTACTTTGGATGAAGCTTCGGAAATTTTGCAACAATACAAAATCGAAAAATTACCTGTTGTCGATGACAAAAACAAGCTGATAGGTCTGTTGACTTATAAGGATATTACGAAAGCCAAAGATAAACCTATGGCCTCTAAGGACAAACAGGGACGTTTAAGAGTGGCTGCTGCAGTGGGAGTTACAGCCGATACTTTTGAGCGTATGGATGCATTGGTTGCTGCAGAAGTGGATGCTATTGTCATTGATACTGCTCATGGACACTCAAAAGGAGTGATTGATACGTTGAAAAAAGCACGCAAAGCATATCCCAATCTTGATATTATAGTTGGAAATATAGCAACAGCTGAAGCAGCTCGCGATTTGGCCGAAGCCGGAGCAGATGCCGTTAAAGTTGGTATCGGTCCAGGTTCTATTTGTACAACACGCGTAGTAGCTGGAGTTGGCGTTCCACAGTTGTCCGCAATTTTTGAAGTTTCTAAAGCGCTCAAAGATTTGGATGTCCCCATTATTGCAGATGGCGGCATTCGTTATTCCGGCGACATTGTTAAAGCCTTAGCAGCGGGAGGAGAGACGATCATGGCAGGTTCACTTTTTGCAGGAGTTGAAGAATCACCGGGAGAAACCATTATTTTTAATGGACGGAAATTTAAGTCCTATCGTGGAATGGGTTCGCTCGAAGCGATGGAAAAAGGTTCCAAAGACCGCTATTTCCAGGATATGGAAGACGATATTAAAAAGCTTGTTCCGGAAGGAATCTCCGGTCGTGTACCATTTAAAGGTTCTTTATACGAAGTTGTTTATCAGTTAATTGGCGGGTTGCGGGCAGGCATGGGTTATTGCGGAGCGCATAACATTAACGAATTGCATCAGGCCAGATTTACCAGAATTACCAATGCGGGTGTAGTAGAAAGTCATCCTCATGATGTAACCATTATCAGCGAAGCACCCAATTACAGTAGAGGCGAATAAAAGCTTAAAATTCAAAAAAAATCAAATTTTTACAACATTATCTTTTTTGTTTCGTTAATTTTTTTGCAGTGCGATGAAGATTTGTTTTCTAAAGCTGATAAAGCAAGTTTTTAAGCACAATGTTTCAAATTAGTGAGTAAAAATATTAATCGTTTTTTATCTATGAAATTATCCCTTCTTTCTCTATCGGCAGCATTGTCGCTTTCGGCATGTTTGTTTGCACAGACCAATGATCCGGTATTGATGACCATTAATGGGCATCCGGTCTATAAATCGGAATTTGAGTACATTTACAACAAAAACAATTCCAACAATTCTCTCGATAAAAAATCATTGGATGAATATGTGGATTTGTTTATTAATTTCAAATTGAAAGTTGAGGAAGCAAAAGCTCAGGGAATTGATACAACTTCTGCTTTTATCAATGAGTTGGCAGGTTATCGTTCACAATTGGCAAAACCTTATCTGACCGATCAAAAGTTTGAGGAGAAATTGATGCAGGAAGCTTATCAGCGACTGAAAGAGGATGTGGAAGTGAGTCATATTCTCATTCGGATTCCGCAAAATGCAACTCCAGCCGATACTTTGGAAGCTTGGAACAAAGTAAAGTCTATTTTGAAACGTTTGGAAAAAGAAGATTTTGCCAAAGTAGCCAAAGAAGTATCTGAAGATGAAACAGCGGAGAAAACCGGTGGTTATATTGGCTGGATTACAGCATTCCAGACTTTTTATCCTTTTGAAACAATGGCTTACAACACTCCTGTAGGTGGAATTTCACAACCTGTTCGTTCCATTTATGGCTATCATATTATAAAAGTTCACAACAGAAGAAATTCGGTCGGTGAAGTTCAGGTTGCACACATCATGCGATTTACTTCTCCCAATGACAGTGTAAAAAACAAACTTGCCAAACAGGTTATCGATTCATTGTATCAGTGTGTGAAAAATGGCGAAGATTTTGGAGCTTTGGCAAGCAAATATTCTGAAGATAAACCTTCTGCAGCCCGAAACGGTGAATTACCATGGTTTGGAACGGGGCGAATGGTTCCACAATTTGAAGCTGCCGCTTTTTCATTGAAAAAAGTAGGCGATGTTTCTGAACCAATACAAACGCCTTTCGGCTGGCATATTATTAAACTACTCGGAAAAAAGGATTTACCTTCTTTCAATGATATGAAATCTGATTTGGAAAGACGAATCAAACAGGATGAACGGGCAAATCTTGCTCAGCAGTCGTTTGTGAATCAACTAAAAAAAGAATATAATTTCCGTTTAGTGAATGAAAATGTACAAGATTTTTATAAATTATTGAAAGGGAGAACATTAAATGATTCCGTATTTTTGACTGAAATCGGGAAATTAAATAAACCATTATTTACCTTTGCCGACAAACAGTACACCCAGCATGATTTTGCAAATTTCCTTCAGAAGAATCAGTTTACTCAAAAAAGTATTCCGACAGAAGTAATTGACGAAAAGCTGAATCAGTTTATTAATGCAGAATTGATGGCTTATGAAGATACTCAATTGGAGAAGAAATATGACGATTTCAGATTTCTCATGCAAGAATATCACGACGGCATTCTGTTGTTTGAAGTTAGCAATCGAGAAGTTTGGGATAAAGCGCTGAGAGATACCGTTGGTTTGGCTTCCTATTTTGAGCAGCACAAGTCAGATTATAAGTGGGTAAAACCTCACTACAAAGGGCGTGTGATTTATTGCAAGGACAAAAACACTTTCAAAACCGCCAAACTGATTGCCAAAAGATTGGCAAACGATTCCATAGACAAATATTTGACGAGTCGGTTGAACAGCGATTCTATTCAGTATGTGAAAATTGAGAAGGGACTGTTTGTGGAAGGAGACAACAAGGCTGTTGACAAATTGGTATTCAATAAAAAGGAAAAGTTTACTCCTGATGCCGATTATCCATACGTCTTTGTGGTAGGTAAATTATTAAAGGAAACGCCTGAAGATTATACTGATGTCAGAGGAGCTGTAATTGCCGATTATCAGGACTACCTTGAAAAAGAATGGATAAAAAATCTTCGATCTAAATACAGTTTTTCGGTTGATAAAAATGTTCTGAGAACCGTTAAGGAAAACTAATAATTTTTGACAGGCGACGGGAAATTACTAATTTTATCTTTCCAATTTCGGGAAATCGAAACGAATTATATAATTGTTTGATGTACAGCATTTTCGTGCGAAAGTTTATTTATTTATTGATGTTGGGAGGCTGTATGATTTTCTTACCTTGTTGTAAAAATCATACCTCGCAAACCAAATTGACAGATAAGCCTCTTGTAGAAGTGGAAGGTAACTTTCTTTATCGTGATCAGATTGAAAAAATCTTTTCTTCAAATGTCGATAAAAAAGACAGTGAGCAGCTCGTAAATAATTTTATCAGGAATTGGGCTACCAATGTTTTGCTGTATGAAACGGCAAAGAAAAACATAAATGATTTGTCGGAGATTGACAAATTGGTGGAGGAATATCGAAAATCGCTTATTATTCACGAATATCAGCAAAAATTAATTCAACAAAAATTTTCAAAGGATATTTCGGAAGAAGAAACGAAAGCTTTTTACGAAAAGTTTGGAAATCAACTTTTACTCAACGAATCCTACGTAAAAGGTTTGTTGTTGGTTGTTCCAGCCAATACCCCTCAGCTCAACGAAGTGAGAAGCTGGGTTCAGCGCCCCAATATCAAATCGCTGGAAAATATAGAAAAATATAGTTTGAAAAATGCTATAAGCTACGATTATTTTATGAACAAATGGGTACCATGGGTTGAAGTTTTAAAAAAAATTCCTTCACAAACGGATAATTTTGCCAATTTGCTGGCAAACAATTCTTTTGTTGAACTCTCGGATAGTACCCAGCGTTATTTTCTCAAAATTCAGGATCATTTGAATCCCGGCGATGTCAAACCTTACGAATTGGCAAAAGATGAAATTAACAATATTCTGATTCATAAGCGGGAAGCGGAATTTATCAAACAGTTTGAAAACGATTTGTACAACGATGCTCTCACTAAAAAGAAAATTGTTTTTTATAGAAACTAAGAACCAACAGATAGATTTTTAATAATTTATTTTTTCTACTACTCGACAATTAAGTAAAATGTTTATAAGCAAACTTAAGAATTTCATGCAAAAACGAAATCGCCTCTTTTTATCTACTCTCCTGATTTTAAATTTACTATCCGTAACTTTGGTTGCACAGAAAAATATTATCGACGAAGTAATCTGGATTGTTGGCGACGAGGCAATTTTGCGTTCCGAAGTGGAAGAGCAGCGTTTGCGTGCTCAGTATGAAGGTGTTCCCATTCAAGGAGACCCTTATTGTGTTATACCTGAGCAGATTGCCATTCAGAAGCTTTTTTTGCATCAGGCTGAGCTCGATAGTATTGTGGTGAACGAAAGCACTGTCAATTCTCAAGTTGAATCGCGTTTGAATTATTTTATTTCTCAAATCGGCTCGAAAGAAAAAATGGAAGAATATTTTGGTAAAAAAACGACCGATTTACGAGATGATTTGCGTAAAATGATTCGTGATCAAATGATTATTCAACAAATGCAGCAAAAATTGGTGGGAGACATTAAACCTACGCCGGCTGATGTAAGAAGATTTTTCAAACAATTGCCCGAAGACAGTATTCCTATGGTTCCTGCGCAGATTGAACTGCAAATAATCAGTTATCGACCTCCTATTTCGCAACAGGAAATCAACAGAGTGAAACAGCAATTGCTCGATTTTACGGAGCGCATAAATAGTGGAAAAGCCGATTTTTCGGTACTTGCAAGACTTTATTCCGAAGATACGGAAAGTGCAAAACGTGGTGGAGAATTAGGTTTTTTGGGACGGGGTCAACTTGTTCCCGAATTTGCCGCTGTAGCTTTTAATCTTCAGGATACCAAGAAAGTTTCACGAATTGTGGAAACAGAATTTGGTTACCACATTATTCAATTGATTGAAAAGCGCGGCGACCGTATCAATTGTCGGCATATTCTTCTGCGTCCACGCATTTCGCCCGAAGAAAAAGAAAAGGCCATCCATACTATGGATTCCATTGCCAACTTAATCAGAGAAGGGAAAATAACTTTTGAACAGGCTGTAATGTATTACTCACAGGATAAGAATACTGCACTCAATGCCGGATTGATGCTCAACGATAAAACAGGTACTTCTAAGTTTGAATACCAGGATTTGCCTTCCGAAATTTCAAAAGTTGTGTACAATATGAATGTGGGAGAGATATCCAAGCCTTTTACCATGATTGATCCCAAAACCAATAAGGAAGTGGTTGCCATAGTGAAGGTTAAATCAAAAATTCCGAATCATAAAGCTAATCTGAACGACGATTATCAAATGATTAAAGCCATTTATGAAAATAAAAAAAGGGAAGAATTTTTGCACGATTGGATTCTTAAAAAGCAAAAGGAAACCTATATCAGTATTGATCCGCAATGGCAGAATTGTGAATTTCAATATCCCGGTTGGATTAAAAAGTAAATAGGAAAAAATGGTTTTGACTTTTTGGTCTCTTCACGCTGAGTTTTTCTTTGAAAGTAATAATTTTGAATGGTTTTCATGAGTCTAATCGGTTGTAGCTGCAAATATTCGGGTTTTCACAAAAAATTTGTGCTTTATCTTTTTTTGATCATGGGAATGATGATTTTTCCGTTCACTTCTTCCATGTTGGCGCAGAATCATCCCAAACAATTGCGCGAGGAAATACTGAAAAGTCAGAAAAAAGAAGAAGAAAAAAAGCAGACAAAAGGAATTAAAAAGAAAGAACTATCAAAACCAAAAACCAAACTTCCGCCATTAAAGCCCGTTAGTCCTATTGTCAATCCTTTGGAAAATCAGAATGCCACGCTGATTTATCTTGAACATTCCGAAACAGTATCTTTCGATAAATTTCTTAATCCCGACATTCAGGTGTTGAAAGGAAATGTTCAGTTTCGTCATGAAAACGCCGTAATGTATTGCGACAGCGCCTATTTTTATCAGGCAACCAATTCGCTTGATGCTTTTGGAAATGTTAAAATGGTGCAGGGAGACACTTTGTTTGTGTATGGCAATTTTCTTTATTACGATGGCTTTACCAAATTGGCGCGTTTACGAAAAAATGTTAGGCTCGAAAATCGGAAAACGGTTCTTACCACCGACAGCATGAACTACGACCGAATAGCAAATTTGGCTTATTATTATACCGGAGGAAAAATAAAAGATGAAGTAAATACTTTGACTTCTGTTTGGGGACAATATTCACCGGTAACCGATCAGGCACTGTTTAAAGATAAAGTGAAGTTGGTGAACAAAAATTATACGATGGACGCCGATACGTTGAAATACAATACCAAAACAAATATTGCAGATATTGTTGGTCCAACGCATATTTTGTATAAAAACGAAACCGATATTTATTCTACTCGAGGTTGGTACAATACGAGTACGGAACGTTCCATGTTGTTGGACAGGTCGGTAGTAAATCATAAAGATGGAAAAACTCTTACGGGAGATTCTATATTTTACGACAAGAAGCAAAAATATGGAGAAGCATTTCAGAAAGTCATTCTCAACGATACGGTTCAAAAATCTACCCTTTACGGTAATTTCGTTTCTTACAACGAAAATACAAAAGTCGGTATGGCTACCGATTCGGCTCTGCTTGTCGAATGGTCGACAAAGGACAGCTTGTTTATACATGCCGATACGCTTTATACTTTTAAAGATTCTGTATTTAATGCAGCACGTGGTTATTACGACGTTCGTTTTTATAGAAGCGATATTCAGGGCGTTTGTGATTCGCTGTATTTTTCTGCCCGCGATTCGGTAATTCATCTTTTCAGGGAACCAGTGCTGTGGGCACAGGATTATCAAATTACGGGCGATACGATACGTGCTTACATAAAAAATAAAAAAATCGATAAAGTGCAGGTTCTTCAGTCTGCTATTTCCATTCAACAGTTCGATTCAATTCATTTCAATCAGCTTTCGGGCAAGGAAATTATCGCTTATTTGGATAGTAATCAATTGAAAATGATTCATGTAAACGGTAATGCGGAAACCATTTACTATCCGATGGATGATAAAGATTCAACCCTCATCGGATTAAACAAGACGCAAAGCAGTTACGTGGTAGTATATTTTAAGGACAAAAAAGTAGATCGAATTGTGTTGACCAACGCTTCAAACGGTATCATGTATCCTTTGGAGCAACTTTCGGGAGGAGATATTTATTTGAAAAATTATGTTTGGCTTTCGTATTTGCGCCCCAAAAACAAAGAAGAAGTTTTTTTGAATATTCCCAAGCAACAACGTGTGAAAATTGGCACCAGCAGCTTGATGAATACTCCAACCAATCAGCCAACACAAGGCGGTCAGAATAGAAATTTAAAACAGCCTGCCGATAGGAGAAGACCTTAATGGGATGGATTAAAAAGCCACAAAGCTATCTTTATTTCAACAAAAAAGCTGCCTTTTTCAAAAGAATAAAAGCAGCTTTTTAATTTTTTATAAATACAGGAAAATTTAGAGGCAGAAACTTAATATCGTGTGGCTTTACTTTGTCTCCACGGTTTTTCGGAATTTGTGCTTCTTTCTTTCCTTCCCGATCCTTCATTTATATTGGGATAAGTTTCCCTTTTCTTTGAATGATTGGAGAATTTCGAAGGCTTTTCTTCAAAAAATTGTTTGTTCCCTTTCACTTCACAAACGTCCATTTGAGGCTCTAAAGCAAACGCATTCATTACTTTGTCTATCTGATCGGCATAGACATCGAAAAATGTAAACTTATTCGTAATTTCTATTGAACCGACATTAATGGATTTGTCTCCGACTACTTCATTGAAAATACCCAAAAAGCGGCGGGTATCAATTCCCTCACGTCCTCCCACATTCAATTTAAGGCGAATACGCTTTCCGGTTTTCCTGGAATTTTTTTCGTTTTTTGATCTGGCGTTTCTATCTTCCTGAAAATGTATTTCATTCAGATCTTCCGCATCTTTGTAATAATCGAGAAAACGATTGAATTCCAATGAAACGAAGCGTTTTAAAATTTCTTCCTTACTCAAATATTCCAACTGTTTCATAATCTGAGGCAAGTAAGGTTGAATTTGTTCTTCATTGACTTCCACGTGTTCCATTCGATCAATCAAATGATAAAGTTGTTTTTTGCAAACTTCCAAACCATTGGGTATTTGTTGCTGAATAAAATCTTTTTTCAGCATTTTTTCCAGTTCCTTTATTTTGTGTTTTTCCTTAGAATGAATAATGGAAATGGAAATACCTTTTTTGTTGATTCTGCCTGTTCTTCCACTTCGGTGTGTGTACACTTCGGGGTCGTCGGGCAAATTGTAATTGATGACATGCGTGAGATCGCTGACGTCCAATCCTCTGGCAGCGACGTCGGTAGCTACCAGCAGTTGAACATTGCGAATTCTGAATTTTTGCATCACATTGTCGCGTTGTGCTTGAGAAAGATCTCCATGCAAAGCATCGGCATTATAACCATCCTGCATAAGTTTTTCGGCAACTTCTTTTGTTTCCTGTCGGGTTCTGCAAAACACAATGCCATAAATGTCGGGATTGAGGTCCACAATCCGTTTTAAAGTCAAATAACGATACTTGGCCGGAGTCAGATAATAAATATGTTCTACATTGGAAGCTCCGGAATTTTTTTGGCCCACAATTATTTCTTCATAATCTTTCATGAATTGGTGAACGATATTTGAAATTTCTTTGGGCATGGTGGCTGAAAAAAGCATGGTACGTCTGTTTTCAGGCGTTTGTTTCAGAATGGTTTCAATATCTTCTTTAAAACCCATGTTCAGCATTTCGTCAGCTTCATCGAGCACCAAATAATGGATATTTTGGAGATTTACTTTTCCACGTTCGGTGAGGTCGATTAATCGGCCCGGAGTAGCTACAATAATTTGAGGTGGTGTATCCAGCTGTTTTAACTGAGTGCGAATGTCTTCTCCTCCATAAACAGCTACAACTTTAATTCCTTTCAAATATTTCGAGTAATTTTTTAAATCGTTGCTGATTTGAATACACAATTCTCTGGTCGGAGCCAAAATCAGTGCCTGAGTTTGTTTTTGAGCAGCATCCAGCATGTTGAGAATGGGCAGGCCAAAAGCAGCTGTTTTTCCTGTTCCCGTTTGCGCCAAAGCGACCAAATCGGCAGATTTTTCCTGCATAAAAGGGATGGTACGTTCCTGAATGGGCATGGGTTGCTCGAATCCGAGCTCTTCGATAGCCGAAAGAAGCTCGTCTTTTAAATTCAATTCTTTAAATGTCATTTTGATGTTTTTAATACACGTTTTTGAGCATCCATCCGATGTAAAATTTTATAAAAGATAAAACGTGTACTTTGAGATGTAGATTTCAAAAATATAATGTCTTGAATTTCGGATACTTACTCGAAACGTATAGTTGTTTTTAATTAAGGTGCAAAGTTAGTGAAAATTTTTGAATTTTCTTTTATCTATTCCATTTTTCCATCTTCCCCTGCTTAATAATTTTCGGAAAAGAATTTTAAATCGATTAATGGAAACAAAATGGTAAATATTTTGAAGAAATTCGTTGTGTTGTCTTACTCAAACCGTATGGGCAAACAGGAAAAATTAGTTAATTTTGTATGGAAATTTTTTTCTAAATATTCATCAAATTTTCATTGAAATATGCCGATTCAACCCTACCAAATCATTGAAAAATATTATGTCAAAGACTCGCCCCTATATCGGATATTGGTTGTTCACAGCGAACAAGTCAGAGACAAGGCTCTGGAAGTGGCCAAGCAACATCCGGAACTTAAAATTGACACCGAATTTGTTGTCGAAGCTTGTCTGTTGCACGATATTGGTATTTTTCTCTGTCATGCTCCGGGAATATTTTGTTTTGGCGAACATAAGTACATTGAACACGGATATTTGGGTTCAGATTTGTTAAAAGAGGAAGGACTTCCACAACATGCACTTGTTGCCGAAAGACACACCGGAACGGGTTTTACCAAAGAAGAAATTATCCTGAAAAAGCTTCCTCTTCCTGTTCGCGATATGCTTCCCGTTTCACTCGAAGAACAGCTTATTTGCTATGCCGATAAGTTTTATTCCAAATCGAAATTGAATATACAGCTTTCCGTAGAAGAAATCAGGCAAAATTTAAGTTATTATGGAACGGAAAAAGTCGAGAAATTTGATTCTTGGCACCAGCTTTTTGGTTAATCGCTTTGTTAGAATTTATGTGAAAATCCTACGCTGAGTAGTTGTTTGAATTGTACTTTCGCTCTTTCGCCCTTTGCCATTATCATGGTGTTGTCGTAACGCGGATTGAGCGAAATACGTGTGGAAATAAAACGATTTACAATCAAATTGCAAACTATTTCCCAATCGGCTTCAATTTTCTGATAGTTGGTATAAAAAGTAAATTTGGAGTCGAGCTGTATTTCTCTCGAAGGAGCATAAGAAGCAACAGCCTTAAACGAACTACCAATTTCCTGCAAATGATTTTCTCCTTTTTGTATACCGAATAAATTGGGATTAACCTTTACGGTATCACTTAGATGTATATATTTTAAGGACAAGGGCGACACCATAAGCGAAAAAATCTTTTTATACTTGTAATCCATACCAAAATTGACATTTAATCGTACCGGCGTAAACAGTGAAGCTTTTAATTCATTCGAATTAACCGACTGGTAATTGTTCAGAAATTGAGTGGAAAAATCTATCGCACTACTGTAAAACCAATTTCCACTGGCTTTGTAGCCCAATTTGCTGTTTATTTTCACAACATCTTCGTTGATGTTTAAAGATCTCAATGCTGTCTCATCGCCAAAAACGGAGTAAAAACCGGTGCGCCATTCCAAGTTGTTTTCCCATTGAGTCCGTTTTTTGTCGTCATAATTAATTTGTCCGGTCAAAATGCCTAATACTGACAGGTTGCTGTTCCCCCCCTGATACCAATTTTTTGAAATATAA
>Ga0208695_1000952_pt1 | contig 26517 bp, 20 predicted proteins | sample AD_UKC111_MetaG_FD_184449 | JGI IMG/M metagenome (GOLD analysis project Ga0208695, IMG submission 184449) | Active sludge microbial communities of municipal wastewater-treating anaerobic digesters from Hong Kong - AD_UKC111_MetaG (SPAdes)... | ecosystem: Engineered > Bioreactor > Anaerobic >...
GTGCCGATGACGTAATCGCTGGGCTTTTCCTGTTGCAGCATCAGCCACATGGCCTCAACATATTCAGGGGCATAGCCCCAATCGCGGCGGGCTTCCAGGTTGCCGAGATAGAGCTTGTTTTGTTTGCCGGCGCGAATGGCAGCAACGGCGCGCGTAATTTTGCGGGTGACGAAGGTCTCGCCGCGGCGCGGGGATTCGTGGTTGAAGAGGATGCCATTGCAGGCAAACATGTTGTAGCCTTCGCGATAGTTGCGCGTAATCCAATAGGCGTAGACTTTGGCAGCAGCGTAGGGGCTGCGCGGTTCAAAGGGGGTGTTTTCGTTTTGCGGAGGTCGGACACCGCCAAACATTTCACTGGATGAGGCCTGATAGAAATGAGCGCCGCAGCCACTTTTGCGCACGGCTTCCAGCACGCGCACCGTGCCAAGGCCGGTGACATCGCCGGTATATTCGGGCATATCAAAGCTGACGCGCACATGGCTTTGGGCAGCCAGGTTATAGATTTCATCTGGGCGGACGTTGAAGATGATGTCGAGCAGGGTATCACCGGCGGCGACATCGCCATAATGCAGGTAGAGTTTTCCGTTGTCCTGGGCGTGGGGGTCGTGGTAAATATGATCAATCCGGCGGGTGTTGAAGGTGCTGGCGCGCCGAATCAGACCATGAACTTCATATCCTTTGGAAAGCAACAGCTCAGCCAGATAGGAACCATCCTGTCCGGTGATGCCCGTGATGAGAGCTTTTTTCACAAGATCCTCCTGAATTTAGATTGCGCCTTATTGTACCATATTCACAGCACAGCCCTGCAAGGGCGTTGGCACTTGCAGGGCTGTGGAGCAGGAGGGGCTACTTAGCGGATGGTGATGCGGCCGAGTTCTTCACCGTTGAGCAGGACGAGGTGCTCGCCTTTGGGCAGGGCATTCAGCGGCAAGGTAGCTTCAAAGGATTGCAGGACTTCGATGCAAATGCTGCCGCGCTCGGTCAGTGAGTAGGCTTCGATGTTGATGCTGCCATCTTGCAGCGGGGTGAGTGATAGACGCAGTTTGTAGCAGGGGTTGGGCAGCGAGCCGATGATGTGCAGGCTATATTGCTCGGGATTGCTTTCCAGGACGAGGATTTCGGCGGACTCGATGAAGGCGTTGCCGCGCAATAGCTTTTCATCACCGGGCTGCGGGGCGTAGGGTTGAGGGGCTACGCCGATGGGGCTGGGGTTGGGGGTGCTGTTGTCTGTGGGGGTGTCGGGCGAGGGCGGTTGCGTGGGGCGTTCGATGATGGGGGGAGCGGTGGGCTCATCGGTTGGCTGAGCGGGTGGCTGGGTGGGGGGCTGAACCGGCACGGTGTTACAGGCTGCCAGGGCGGCAAGCAGCACCAGGGTGATGGTCAGAAATTGTGTCAGGGTCGTTTTCATGGCTTTTTCTCCAAACAAAAGTGTGATGCAGCAAAACCTGTGCTTAAGACGTTGTGGATTGGGAAAAGTTCCGCATATAAAAACAAACCCCACCGTTGCGGTGGGGTTGCGCATAGAATGGGGGCAGATTATGGGTTCTTCTTTTCGAAGAAGAGCGTGTCTTTTTCGGGGTTGAGGTCCACCAGGACGGTATCGCCTTCTTTAAACTCGCCGGAGAGGAGGCTGACGGACAGCGGGCTTTCGACAAATTTTTGCAAGGCGCGGCGTAAGGGTCGAGCACCGAAAGCCGGGTCAAAACCGGTTTGAGCGAGCCATTCGCGGGCTGCTTGCGAAAGCTCAACATTCAGGCCGTGTTCTTGCAGGCGCTGCTTAACCTCGCCCATTTGCAGTTCGACGATGGCGCGCATTTGTTCCATGGTGAGCGGCGAGAACATGATGATCTCGTCAATGCGGTTGAGGAATTCGGGCCGGAAGGAACTCTTGAGCGCCTTTTCAATTTTTTCGTGCATGGAGCGGTCTTCGGCGTTGTCTGTTTGTTGCAAAAAGCCCAGTGTGCCGCCGCGTTGAACGAATTCGGTGCCGAGGTTGCTGGTCATAATCAGGATGGTGTTGCGGAAATCTACCAGGCGACCCTGACCATCGGTCAGACGGCCATCGTCGAGGATTTGCAGCAGAGCGTTCCACACTTCGGGGTGGGCTTTTTCAATTTCGTCAAACAGGATGACGCGGTAAGGGCGACGGCGAACGGCCTCAGTGAGCTGACCGCCTTCTTCGTAACCAACGTAGCCGGGCGGGGCGCCAAACAGGCGCGAGGCGGTGTGCTGCTCACGATATTCGCTCATATCCAGCCGCAGCAGGGCATCGGGGTCGTTGAACATGAATTCGGCCAGGCACTGCGCCAGGTAGGTTTTGCCGACACCGGATGGGCCGATGAAGATGAAGGAGCCCATCGGGCGGCGTGGGTCTTTCAGGCCGGCGCGTGCCCGACGAATGGCATCGGCAATGGCATGAACAGCTTCTTCTTGTCCAACGACGCGCTCATGCAGGCGTTCTTCCATGTGCAGCAGGCGTTCTGTTTCGGTTTCCATCATTTGAGCCACAGGAATGCCGGTCCATTGTGCCACAACCTGGGCAATATCATCTACGTCCACAACTTCATCGAGCTTGTGTTCGTCTTCCCATTTGTCGCGCATGGCGGCAAATTCGCCCTCCAGGCGCAGGCGTTCGGCTTTTTTGCGGGCGGCACGTTCGTAGTCGCGCTCCAGGCCAGCTTGCTCTTCTTCGGCGCGCAGGCGTTCCAGCTCGCTTTTGATCTGTTTGAGTTCGGGCGGCATGGAGTAGAGTGCCACGCGCAATTTGGCGGCGGCTTCATCCATCAGGTCAATGGCCTTATCCGGCAGGTGCCGCTCGGTGACGTATTGGGAGGAGAGACGGGCGGCGGCAACGAGGGCTTCATCGGCAAAGCGCACTTTGTGATGCGCTTCGTAGCGGTCGCGCAGTCCGTTGAGCATTTTGATGGTGTCTTCAACGCTGGGCTCATCTACGTAGACGGGGGCAAAACGGCGCTCAAGGGCTGAGTCTTTTTCGATGTATTTGTGGAATTCATCCAGGGTGGTGGCGCCGATGCATTGCAGTTCGCCGCGCGCCAGGGCGGGCTTGAGCATGTTGGATGCATCCATGGCCCCCTGAGCAGCGCCTGCGCCGACGACGGTGTGCAGTTCGTCAATGAAGAGGATGATTTCGCCTTCGGCACGCTGCACTTCTTCAATGGCGGCTTTCAGGCGCTCTTCAAATTCGCCGCGAAAGCGAGAGCCGGCGATCATGGCGCTTAGGTCGAGGGAGATGACGCGCTTGCCGACCAGAATCTCCGGCACGTCGTTGGCAGCGATTTTTTGCGCCAACCCTTCGACGATGGCGGTTTTGCCAACGCCTGCTTCGCCGATCAACACCGGGTTGTTTTTGGTGCGGCGGGAGAGGATTTGCATCACGCGCAGGATTTCTTTGTCGCGTCCGATGACGGGGTCTAGCTTGCCTTCGCGGGCTTGCTGCGTCAGGTCGCGGGAATATTTTTCGAGCGTGCGGTAACGCGTTTCGGCTTGCGGGTCGGTGACGCGTTGACCGCCGCGCAGTTGTTGAATGGCATCATTGACGCGCTCGCGGGTGATGCCGGAGCTTTCCAGCAGGCGGGCAGCCGGGGTGTTGCGTTCACTGAGGATGGCCAGGAAGATGTGTTCGGTGGAAATATATTCGTCTTTCAGGCGGCTTGCCTCTTCGTTGGCAAGGTCAATGATGCGTTTGACGCGCGGCGTGATGAAGATTTGTCCGGCGCCGCTGCCGAAGATATTGGCCTTGGGGCTTGTGCGCAAAATATAATCCAGGCGCTCGACCAGGGCGCCGGAATCAACTTTGAGCAGCTCCAAAATTTGTGGGATGACGCCTTGCGGTTGTTCAATCAGAGCAAGCAGCATGTGCTCTGTATCAATTTGGTTGTGGCCATAGCGCTGAATAATTTCAGCAGCGCGTTGAGCGGCCTCTTGAGCTCGTTCGGTAAAGCGGTCAAAGCGCATCATAAGCGTTGTTCCTTTTTGAGTAAAAGTAAGTCTTTCCGAAGTCCATTATAGCATTGGCTGATTAACAAGTCCAAAGAAGACTATCAGAACTGTGTTAACGTAACATGGTTGACTGATTTTTGTTGTGATAGGCGAGCCACATGGCTTCGATTTGGTCACTGATGGTGAAGTTGGCTTTTTCGCGCTGATGTTCGATGGCAAGTTCGATTTGTTGTTGCAGGTTTAGGCCGGGGTAGCTGCGCAATTCATCTAAATCGCGGCGGGCAATGAATTGCCCGCTAGAGCCGTGCTGCCAAAAAGCGGCTAGCAATGCCAGGTAGTCGAAGGTGATTTCTTGGGAGGGCAGGTTGGGTGCAGCAGCGTAAAATGCACTGCCAATCGCTTGAAGGGCGTTCATGGCAATCAGGGGGGTATCTTGCTTCAGGGCTGCTGCGGCAATTTCGTATAAGGATTGGCTTGCCGCAGTGCTCAGGGGAGTGTTGTGAGTGCTGAGGGCGTTCATGCACAAAATGGGCACTTGTGGGTTGATGAAATGGAGCGCTTGTTGGCCCAGCGCGCTGAGAGTCTTGTAGGCCAGGCTCTGATCAGCATAGGAGTGGCCGGGGTGGGTTTGGGGGTGTTCGACGATGCTTTGCATGATGCTGATGACAATTTGATAGTTTTCAGCGTTGGCTTCCTGGTCTTGGATGGTGAGGATATTTTGCAAATCTTTGATGAAATCTTCAAATTGGTTGCCTTTGTACGTTGGGCATTGCAGGTAGGCCTGCGCAATTTTTTGGAGAGCGATGAGGGTTTGTCTTTGTTCTTCGCTGTTGTTGCTTTCACTGCCTATATCCACGATGTTGTTGACGTGGATTTGCGGAAAGTCTCGCTTGAGTTTGATGTACTTTAAGGCGCGTTGCAGTTCGCTGTGGATGATGGCGGTTGGGCGGGCGTAGGAAAGCGTTCTGAAACAAACCCAAAGTACCAGGGCAATCAGCACATATAACAAAATGGACTCGGAGATTGTGCTTGGGGGCAACGAGTTGAGCACAATGAATACAATCACACCCAGGGTAAAGGGGCCGTAGAGGGTAAGCGCACCAGCAAAGGGTTGGCGTTTGAGCAGGATATCGCGGGCGGTGTTGGAGGAGAATTGCAAGACAAAGGCCGGCGCACCCGCTAAAAACAACAGCAAACCGATGAATGCATCCAGATTGTTCATGCGTAGGGAACACTTTTGCTTTGTAAAACGCGCTCGGTGATGCGGATGAGAATATCATCGGGATAATTGCTGTCTTTGGGTTGATAGAGGGCGACGCCTAGGTTGAGCAGGTCTTGCACAGCTTTGGATTCTTCGGCTGTGAAGATGGCAATGCAGTGAGCGGGAATGGGATGGGGTAATGCAGGTAGATCTTGATCTGATGTTGTGTGCCCAACCATCCATTCAATCAGGTAAGCACCAAGGCGGGCTTTGTTCTTGTCGTTGCCCTGGCTTCTGTAAATGTTTTTCCAGGCAGGGTGTTCGCCGGGCGGAATGCGCATATCTACGATGATGACATCGTATTCACCCTGGCACAGGAGGCGTTGCGCATCGCTAGCGGTTGTTGCCAGCTCAATGTGATGGGTGCGATAATTGTATAGGACTGGGCCCATCAGTGCATTGAGCTGATAGAGGGCTTCGTCTTCGATCCAAAGAATGCGAATGGGGGGCATGGAGGTTACCTGTAAGATTTGGGGCGGGGGAGGTGGATTGTAAACTGCGTCAGGAAGGCCTGATGGTAATAGTCGGGGTGATTTTCATCGCGGATAGCCGAGGAAGAGGCCGGGACGCTGCTGACCTCGATGCGTCCGCCATGGGCCTGAACGGTGTTCAATACATCTGTCAGGCCGGTGCCCGTGCCCAAACGGTTGCGATCTTTGGAGAGCCTGCCCCGATAACCGAGGCGGAAGATGAGCTGTTCTTCAATTTCATCGCGCGGGATGGGGACGCCCCAGTTTTCAACGCGGAAGCTGACTTCTTTTTCATTGGCGCGCAGCTCAATCGTAATCCAGGGTGATTTGATGGCGCTTGGACGGCTCCAGCTGTATTTGATGGCGTTGTGGATCAGGTTGGCCAGGGCGCGTTGCATGTCTCGCTGACTGACGTTGACTTTCACACCGGCAGTATAATCTTCAAGGTGAATTTCAATGCCGCGTGTTTCGGCAAAGCTGGTCAGCGAGGTGAGGGCATTCTCTACCAGTTTATGCAGCGGAATGAGCACACGTTCTTCTTCGGCCCGCTGCCCCACATTGATGTATTCGTTGAGTGAGTGAACGGTGTGTTCCATTTGGATGACGGCAAGCAGGGTGGCAGAGACGTTGATGATTTGGATGGCGCGCTGTAAGTCGAGCAGGGCGCGCTGGGCTGCCCGAATTTGTTCGCGTGCCAGGCCGGGGCGCAACTCGGCGAGGATTTTTTGCAGGTCGTTGCTGAGCTGTTGCAGAAAGCCGGGGCGGCTTTCGGGCAGGCGCGCAATTTCTGTGTATCTGCGCATATCCTCAAGGCGCTGTTGCAAATATTCCCACCGCAGCAGCGGCAAGGCCTGTTGGCGGCGTTCTAGCGGGTTGTTGAGCAGGTCTTGAATGGCGCTGGCCAGTTTTTGCACCTGTGTTTCAAGCAGGGCTTGTTGGCGGTCCGGCGAAAGCTCCACCCCTTGTTGCGGCAGGTCTAGTTCTTTGTAGAGCAATGTTAGGGTAGGTTCAAGCGTCAGCCGTACCATGCGCAGGGTGCTGGAATTGGTATGCAAAACACGACCAATGTCGGCGCTCAGCTCTTCAATTTGGGCGCGCAATTGGCGCTCTTGGGCTTTGCCGGTTGCTTCGGCGGTGCGGTCAATCAGTGTGCCGTAATAGCCGATCACCTGACCGGTTTGTGGGTGCAGCAGCGCGCGACAGGTGTTTTCGGCCTCACAAATGCCGGAAGGGGTGCGAAAGCGGATGATCGCGCCTTGCAAGTAGTTACCCTGTTGGGAAAGCTGCAGCGCTTCTTGCAGAAGCTGTTTGCGCTGGGCCGGGTTTTCGTAGTAATCGCTAATCGAGCCGGGAGGGGCATCTGCTGGAATGCCAAGCATGTGTCGCACGGTGGCGGAGAGAATCAAAAAACGCCCCTCCGGGGTAACCAGGTAAAAACCGATCGGCAATTCCTGCGGGTGTATGTTGCGAAAAGTATCGAGGATGATTTCATCATCGGTTGGCATAGCAATGCCTTTTCATTTGGGGAATCGCCAAATGAGTGGATAAAATAATCATATCATAAAAATGAAAACTGCTTGTCTGTACTTTGGGGATTGTTCATGGGAATTGACACTGTGCTATAATCTGGCAATACATTCTTTTGTTCGAAGAGATGTGCTGATGGTGACTTTCTTTCATTCGTTGCATCCGGTTTTGCAGGCTTTGCTGGCAACCTTATTTACATGGGGCGTGACGGCACTGGGGGCGGCAAGTGTGTTCACGACCCGTACGATTAGCCGCCGTGTTTTGGATAGCATGTTGGGCTTTTCGGCGGGGGTGATGATTGCGGCAAGCTACTGGTCCTTGCTGGCGCCAGCAATTGAGCTTTCGTATGGCAGTTGGGTGCCGGCAGTGATTGGCTTCTTGCTGGGGGGCGCCTTCTTGTTTGGTGTGGATAAACTGTTGCCGCATATTCACATTGGCATTCCGGGGATGAAGCCGGAAGGGATGAAGACTTCCTGGCAGCGCAGCATTTTGTTGGTGCTTGCCATTTCGTTGCACAATTTGCCGGAAGGGTTGGCAGTTGGGGTGGCGTTTGGTGCGGCAGCTGCGGGCCTGGATGGGGCAACATTGCCCGGGGCGTTGGCCCTGGCGTTGGGGATTGGGTTGCAAAACTTCCCCGAAGGATTGGCGATTTCTGCCCCACTGCGTCGCGAAGGTCTTTCTCGGCGCAAGAGTTTCTTTTGGGGGCAGCTTTCGGCAATTGTTGAGCCGGTCGGTGGGGTGTTGGGCGCGGCTGCGGTGTTGTTGATGCGCCCGATTTTGCCCTATGCGTTGGCATTTGCAGCTGGGGCGATGATTTATGTGGTCATTGAAGAGCTCATTCCTGAATCGCAGCAAGGCGAACATTCCGATTTTTCAACGATTGGGGCAATGTTGGGCTTTGCCGTGATGATGTTATTGGATGTGGCCCTTGGTTAAGCGATTGTTTGGTGGCACAACCCGACTCACCCGTTCGGTGTTGTTGTTGGCTGGCTTTTTTGCCGTGGATAAGGTGGTTGCATTTGTGCGGCAGGTGATTATTGCGCGGCAATTTGGTCTTTTGAGCGAGTTGGATGTCTTCAACGTTGCCAACAACATTCCCGATATGATTTCGGCGCTCATCTCTGGCGGGGCAATTGCAATGGCGCTCATTCCGGTGCTGGCGGAGGTGCGAACCCGTGACGGGCAGGCGGCGAGCTGGAATTTGTTCAGCCGCGTGGCCAACTTGGCTTTCTTGGTAGCAGCTGTGGTTTCGTTGCTGGCAGCTTTGTTGGCTGGGCCGTTGGTGCGCTGGGAATTGGGTGTGGCGCCGGGCTTTTCGGCAGAGCAACAACAATTGGTGGTCGAGCTGATGCGTTTGGATTTGATCGCTACGCTGATTTTTGCCCTGAGCGGCATGGCGATTGCCGGGTTGCAGGCCAATCAACATTTTTTGCTGCCGGCCCTGGCGCCGATTTTGTATAACGTGGGGCAAATTTTTGGCGCACTGATCCTGGCGCCGATGCAAGGCTATCAGGTTGGTGGGGTGACTTTGCCCGCCTTGGGTCTGGGTGTGCATGGGCTTGTTTATGGGGTGTTGCTGGGGGCGGGCTTGCATTTGGGCATCCAAATTCCGGGGTTGCTGCGCTTTGGCTTCCGTTGGACGGCAAGCCTGCGGCCTACCCCCGACTTTTGGCGGGTGTTGTTGTTGCTGTTGCCGCGCCTGATTTCGATGGGCTGTGTGCAGTTGATTTTCCTGGTGCGCGACAATTTGGCTTCGCGCCTGGATGTTGGCTCTGTTTCGGCCCTGACGTATGGCTGGATGATCTTTCAGCTACCTGAGACGTTGATTGGTACGGCGGTGGGTGTGGCAATTTTACCCACGTTGGCTGAGATGTTTTCGCAGGGGCAGGAACAGGCCTTTGGCGATGCGGTGCAACGGGCGGTGCAGGTCTTGCTGGCGCTGACTTTGCCGGTTGCAGCTGTGTTTGGCCTGGCACTGCGTCCGCTGTTGGTGTTGGCCTTCCGGCTGGATGCTGCTGGAGCGGACGTGCTGCTGTGGGTCAGCCGAATGTATTTATTGGGGTTGGCCGGGCAGTGTTTGATGGAGGTGGCAAGCCGTTCGTTCTATGCCCGGCAGTGGCCCTGGCCGGCGATGGCGGGGGCATTGCTCAACCTGGCGTTGTTTTCGACGGCGGGGGTATTGCTCTTCCGTCCCTTGGGCGCGTCAGGGATTGCACTGGCCGATGCAATTGCCTATACGGTTCAGGCAGTGGTATTGTTGCTGATCCTTGGCAAACGCATGGGGCGCACCTGGCAGGTTTCTGGCGCTTTGCTGCGTTCCTTGTTGGCTGCTTTTGTTGGTGGGGCGGTTGTGTTGCTGGTGGCCGGGCTTGGCAAGGCAGCACCGCTGCCGGCGGCCCTGGTCGGCATGGCATTGGGCGGTGGGCTGGCGCTTGCGCTGGTTTGGAAAGATTTTCGTCTGGTTTGGCGTATGTAAATTGGGCTTGTGAGGTGTAAAGATGGCAAGACAAGAATTGCCTTTCCCAAATTCCTATTGGGTCATTCCTGGCAAATTCATGGCCGGGGAATATCCGGGGTCGAGCGATGAACGGATGCATGAACACAAGGTGCAGCGCTTGTTGGCGTTGCATGTGGATTTGGTGATTGATTTGACCGATGAAGGGGAAGGGGTGCCCTATCTGCCGTTGCTGATGCAAGAAGCGCAACTGCTCGATCGTGTGGTGGAGCACCGACGTTTCCCGATTTTGGACTTTTTTGTGCCTGCTGCCGAAGAAATGGTGCAGATTTTGGATGTGATTGATGCCGCTTTGGCAGCAAATAAGATCGTCTACCTGCACTGCATGGGGGGCATTGGCCGCACTGGCACGGTGGTTGGTTGCTACCTGGTGCGGCATGGTTTGCGCGGCGATCAGGCGTTGGAAACATTGGCAAACCTGCGCCGCGAGGTGCCTTGCTGGTATCAGCAATCTCCCGAAACCTCGGCGCAGCGCGAGCTGGTATTCAATTGGCCAATTGGTGGCTGAGCTCAGCTGTTGAGCATCTTCAGCAGCGTGTCCTCAAAGTCGTCACACTCGTTGACCAGCACGCGCACAATCTGAGCAAAGTAATCGGCGTCAATCAGCTTCATTTCCGCATTGTGCATACAGGAATAGACCTGCTTTCCGCCAATTTGTTCAATGCACCAGAAGCCAATTTTGCGCTGCGAGCTGCGTTTGAGCAGGATGGTTGAAAGATAATGGGGAATCTGATCCTCGGAATCAAAGGCTGCCAGGCTTGGAACCGAAAATTCAAGCGTGGAATCGTAGCGAATGATGTAGAGGGTTTGGTTACGGCCCGAATTCATGGTAAAGCGCAGCACGGCGTGTTTGTCGTCTATATCGGCAATCTTCCAGCCTTGCTGTGCGCAATACTTTTGGACGGTGCCTTTGAAATTCATGCTGGTGAATAAATCTGCAAAGCCTGACATGGGTTCCTGTCCTTTCCTGAAGTAGCTTGACAAGCCTTATCATTGTTCAGTATAGAATAGAATGAACCAAAAAGCAAGCGCAAATGCTTGCCGGTTTGCGATAGTTCTGGTACAATCTGTCGGCTTGAGGCGTTGTACCCTTCGTCTCAAAGATTACTCGAAAGGGCTTGAGGTACGATTGTATGAAGGTTTTGTTGATCAAAGATGTGTATAAGCTGGGCCATGCTGGTGACGTGAAGCGCGTTGCCGATGGCTATGGGCGCAACTTCTTGTTGCCCCAGGGCCTGGCTGTCCTGGCGACTGCTGGCGCAATGCGTCAGGCAGAGGCAATTCGCGCCAAGGCTGCGGCACAGCGCGCCGTGCTGAACAACGAAATGAGCGGCATTGCCCAAATGGTGAATGGTGTGGTGTTGACCTTTGCCAGCAAGGCGGGCGAAACCGGCAAACTGTATGGCTCGATTACGCCGCAGATGATCGCCGACGCGTTGAATGAGAAGCTCGGCACGAAGCTGGAACGCCGTCAGGTTGAGGTGCAACCGATCCGCACGTTGGGTGAACACAAGGCGCACATTCGCCTGACAGTGGATCTGATCCCAGAGGTCAAGATTATTGTCTCGCGCGAAGGCGAACAGAAACGCTCGGCCCCGGCAGCCAAACCGGCAGCTGTTGCCCAACCGGTTGCTGAGGCAGCAACTGAACCGATTGCTGAAGCCGAAGAAGCCTAACATTTGATCCAGCTCTGAAAGGATGGGGCGCGGTGGGGCGGTCAGATGCGAATCTGAGAGACCCGCAGCGCCCCAGTTTGTTTTTATAATGCCCACCATTGGTGAATTCCTCAAGGCACAAAGAGAAGCACGCGGCCTGACGCTTGAGCAGGCTGCGCATGTCACGCGGGTGCGGATTTATTACCTGCGCGCCTTGGAAGAGGACGAGCGCGAGAATCTGCCTTCTGCGGTGCAGGGGCGGGGCTATTTGCGGTTGTATGCCGATTATTTGGGCGTGGCGGTGGAGCCTTTGCTCGCTGCTTGGGAAAGTGGACAACTGTCAGAGACGCCCAAGCCGACCGAAGAATCTGCTCAGCAGAGCGAGCCGGTGATAGAGGAGCAGGCTCCTCCCCCTGTGGTTGAACCGCCGCCGCCCACGGTTGTTGAACCGCTGCCGGTCGTTGAGCCCGAACCTGCCCCGTCACAGCCATTGCCGGAGAGCGAATCGCAGGCGATTTTGAATGAGATTGGCCAACGGTTGCGCTTGCAACGCGAGACGTTGGGTATTTCGCTGGCGGATGTGGAGCGGCATTTGCGCGTGCGTCAGCATTACCTTCTGGCGTTGGAGCGCGGGGCATTGGATGATTTGCCTTCGCCGGTGCAGGGGCGGGGCATGTTGAACAATTATGCCCGTTTCCTGAACCTGGATGCGGATGCGATTTTGCTGCGCTTTGCCGATGCCTTGCAAGCGCGGCGGATGGAGCGCGCCGAGCAGCAGACGGTCGTCAAGGCGCGCCGCCCAGCTCCACAACCGGCGCAGCCTTCCAATTGGCGACGATTGGTGACGCCGGATTTGTTGGTCGGCGGCGGCTTGTTTGTGCTGATGATTTTCTTTCTGATTTGGGGGGTCAGCCGCATTGATTCGCTCAATCGTCCACTGACACAGATTACCGGGACGCCGCTTTCTATTTCTGAGGCATTATTGTTGACCCCTACGCCCAGTCCGTCGCCGATTGCGTTGACGCCCACACCGCGCCCACAGGTGGAGCCGGGGCAGACCAATTTGGGCGAGCCAGGTGGGGGGGAGATTGTTGTCACGCCGATCAATACCGACCCGTTGCAGGTTTACATTGTGGCGCGGCAACGCGCCTGGCTGCGGGTGGTGGTGGATGGCAAACCTGTTTTTCAGGGGCGGGTGTTGCCGGGCAATGCCTATCCTTTTTCGGGCACGAAGCAGATTGAGCTGATCACCGGCAATGCTGCGGCTTTGCAGGTTGTGTATAATCAACAGGACCTGGGCGTGTTGGGCAATGTGGGGCAGGTGGCACAATTGATTTTTGCGCCCGGCAGCGTGGTCACGCCCACACCGTTAGCCCCGGTGGTGATACCGACCCAACGCCCCACGCTGACCCTGCAACCTTCGCCGACACAGCCTATGCCGACGGTGACACCTTTTATTCCATAATAGAACCAAGAGGGGTGATGTATGAAACGCAATACTTTTTTCCTGCTTTCACTTGGTTGCGCCAAGAATACGGTTGATTCGGCTTCAATGGTGCAGCTGATGGAGCAGGCGGGTTATCAACCGGTGCAAAAGCCCAATCAGGCACAGGTGCTGATTGTCAATACCTGCGGCTTTATTCAAGCTGCCCGCGATGAGGCAATTGCCGAGCTGCGCAACCTGGCGCGCAGCAAGAAGCGCGGCCAATACCTGATCGCTGCCGGTTGTCTGACGGATCGTTATCGGATGGATTTGTTGCAGCATGTGCAGGGGCTGGATGGCATGTTAAGCTCGCGGCGTTGGATGGATATTGTGAACCTGGTGGGACGCTTGGGCGGTGCACACCCGGCGCGCTACGAGTTGCCCGATGTGCCAACGGTGGGGCGCGAGGAGGTCGGCGTGCTGCGCTCTGCCCAACAGGGCAGCAGCGCTTACCTGAAAATTGCTGATGGCTGCCGGCGCCCCTGCGCGTTTTGCTCCATCCCGCTGATCAAGGGCAGCACGGTTAGCCGCCCCATGCAGGCGGTGATTGCCGACGCGGTGCAGCTTCAGGCAATGGGCGTGCAGGAATTGATTTTGATTGCTCAGGATACGACCGATTACGGTCATGATTTGGGCTTGCAAGATGGTCTGACGCAGCTTTTGCAGCAAATGCTGCCGCAGATTCCGGCGGTGCCGTGGGTGCGGCTGTTGTATGCCTACCCTGGCTTTGTGAGTGAGCAATTGATTGAGCTGATGGCAACGCAGCCGCAATTGTTGCATTATCTCGACATTCCTTTGCAACATGCGCACCCAGATGTGCTGCGGCGGATGAGACGCCCGGCTGATGTGGATTGGACGCGCCGCACGGTGGAGAAAATGCGCAAAGCCATGCCCGACCTGGCGCTGCGCACGACCTTCATCGTTGGCTACCCGGGCGAAACCGAGGCGGAGTTTCAGACCTTGCTCGATTTTATCGCGGAAATGCAATTCGACCGGGTGGGGGCCTTCACTTTTTCCTTTGAGCCCGGCACAGCGAGTGAGGCATTGGGAGACCCGATCCCGCTGGCGCTGAAACAAGAACGCCTGGAACGCCTGATGTTGTTGCAGCAGGAGATTAGCCTGGCGCGCAATCAGGCGTTGATTGGCAAGACGCTGGATGTGTTGGTGGAAGGTCAGACCAACGACCTGGTGATTGGGCGTTCGTATCGTGACGCCCCTGAAATTGATGGGCTGATCTTTTTGGAAGGGGGCATACCAACGGGGCCGTTTGTGCGGGCGCAGGTGACCGGCGCATTGACACATGACCTGGCGGGGCGGATTGTACATGAACCATTGGTCGCGCATTGATTGGCTGGCGTTGCTGCTAAGCCTGGTGGCGTTCCTTGCCGCGCTGGCCGTGGCCGTGACGGTGTTTGAGAACCTGGCTCATCTCGAAGATGAGATGGCTTATGTCTGGCAGGCACAGGTGATTGCTGGCGGTCAATTGACGCGTCCTTCTCCCCCTTGTCCGCGCTGTTTCCTGGTGCCGTTTGTGGTGGATTATGAGGGGTTGCGTTTTGGCAAATATCCGCTTGGCTGGCCGGCGTTGCTGGCGGTGGCGATTCGGCTCGGCGGGCGGGGGCTGCTCAATCCCTTGTTGGCCGGTTTTTCAGTTTGGCTGACCTATTTGCTGGGCAAGCGTCTGACGGATGAGCGCACTGCCCTGCTGGCGGCGGGGTTGTTGGTGACTTCGCCGTTCTTTTTGATCAATTCGGGTTCGTTGCTTTCTCATGCCTGGACCTTGGTGCTGACGCTGGCGCTGTCGCTGGCCTGGCTGGATGCGTTTGATCTGCAAAGCAAGCCGAGGGTTGGGCGCACCTGGGCAGCTTTGACGGTGGCATTGACGTTGGGATGTTTGGCGCTCACCCGTCCGTTGACGGCGGTGGGCGTGGCCTTGCCCTTTGCCCTGCACGGCCTGGTGTTGCTGCTGCGCGGCGATGGTGCGGTGCGTTGGCGGCTGATTGGGGTGGCGTTTTTGGCGGGCAGCCTGGCGGGGTTGTTGTTCCTCTGGCAATATGCGGTGACCGGTGATGCGCTGCTCAACCCCTATACCTTGTGGTGGCCCTATGACCGGGTTGGCTTTGGCCCGGGGGTGGGCTTGCAGGTGGGGGGATTTGCGCCACGTCATGCGTTGGCCAACACGTTGCTGAATTTGCGCGTGGGCAGCAGTGATTTGTTCGGTTGGGGAAGGCTTTCTTATCTGTTCCTGCCGTTTGGCATTTGGGCATTACAACGGGAGTGGCGCGCCTGGCTGACGCTTTCGCCGGTGCTGTTTTTGGTGTTGGCCTATATGTTGTATTGGGTGGGGGCCTGGTTGTTTGGACCGCGCTATTATTACGAGGGGCTATCTGCTTTGGCAATTATCAGTGCGGCGGGCTGGCGTTGGCTGGCGGGCAGGTTGAATCTGGCGCAGTGGCGCAGTCGCCTGCGCTTTGCCGTGGCATTGCAATTGTTGGTGGGCCTGGTGGCGTTGAATGGGCTGTATTACCTGCCGTTGCGGTTGGAGATGATGCGCAACTTGTATCAGGTTAGCCGAAGATATTTGCAGCCTTTTGAGGCGGCGCAAGCGCAATTGACCCCGGCGTTGGTCGTTGTGCACCCTCAGGAAGACTGGATTGAGTACGGCCGATTACTGGAGTTGAGCAGCCCGTTTTATGACACGCCCTATGTGTTTGTGTTGTCACGCGGCCCAGAGCTGACGCAGCAAGCCATTGACTATCTGCCAGGGCGAAAGGTGTGGCATTACTACAGCAGCTTTCCAGATCAGTTCTTTGAGCAACCTTTGCCAACCGCTACCCCATGACGCGGGCAACGGCCGTGGCGGTCAGGATGAACACGGCCAGAAACACATTTAAACGCAGCAGATGCAGGCGTTGCAGCTTTTGGGCAGTGTTGGGGTCTGTGCGGTGGGCGCGGCAAGCAAGCGCACGGCGTAGGCAACAAGAAGGGCGGCGCTCACGGGGCGGGTGTGTCTGTTGGGGTGTCGGTGGGCGTTTCTGTCGTCGGTTCGGGCGTGGGCGTTTCGACAATCGGTGGGGTTGGGGTGGCGGTGGAGTCGGGTTGTTCTTCACCGTTGTTGGGGTTTTCGCACAGGCCATAAACCGCATCCAGCGTGGACTGTATGACCGGGTCGGGGGAGAGGTTGAGGCCGGTTTCATAGTATGCCCGGGCATCGCAATATTTGCCCTCGCTGGCCAGTTTATCGCCGTAGTAAATGTTTGCCAGGCGATAGCGTTCGGTAGCGGTCATGCCCGAGCCATCACGCAGCGAGGGAAAGGCAAAGTAAATTTGGCCAAAATAATCTATGACGCGTTTCCAATCCGCTTTCCAGAAGCTTGCGCCGGTGAGATAATAGCGCGCCCAGGTGCGGTAATTGTCGGCATCACGATCGAGGGGGCCAAAACGCTCTGCCAGGGTCAGATCGTAAATGCCGCCTTCCAGGTCGCCCTCATTGAGGATTTTTTGCACGCCCAGGTTGCGCAGGGCAATGTAATAAATGCCATCCACTTGTGCGGTGCGGAAGTTGACGTTGGCTGACCGCAGCGTGGCAGCGGTTTGCAAGGCCTCGGCCCAGGCTTTGTTGCGCAGCTGTTGTTGCGCCTGATTGAACATATCTTCAACGGGGCGCAGGTCGGGGGTGGGGGTGTAATACGGCGTGGGGCTAGGTGCCGGGGTTGGGCTGCTGATGGAGGCCATCTTGAGCAGCACTTCGCTGAGCTTTTCCTGCGCCCCCGGATAGTTTGGGTCAATTTCAATGACGTATTCGAAGCGTTGGCGTGCCACTTCAAGCCGACCCGCTTCCAGGTCCAGCAAGCCCAATTCAAACTGCGTGGTCGCTTTTAGAATGGTTTGGCTTTGCTGCTCTGCCATGCGTTGTTGAATGGCGGCCTGATAGCCTAGTTGTGCGCCGAGGCCCCCGCCCAGCAAGATGAGCACAATCCCAATCAACACCCAGGGCCAGCGGCGTTTGCGGATGGGCAATTCTTCAGCAACGGGAGTGGGGGCAGTTTGTTCGGCAGTCATGAGGGTTATTATACCGTAGGATGGTGTGCAGGCAGATTAAAGTTTGGGGAGAACGATGGTGCTTTGACCTTGATATTTGCCTTTTTTATCGGCGTAGGAGGTCTCGCACATCTCGTCGCCTTCGAAGAACAATACCTGGGCAATGCCTTCGTTGGCGTAAATTTTGGCCGGTAAGGGGGTGGTGTTGGAGATTTCAAGCGTGACGTAGCCTTCCCATTCTGGTTCGAAGGGTGTGACGTTGACGATGATGCCGCAGCGGGCATAGGTGCTTTTGCCAACGCAGACAGTCAGCGTGCTGCGCGGAATGCGGAAGTATTCGACGGTGCGGGCCAGGGCGAAGGAGTTGGGTGGGATGATGCACACGTCTCCCTTGAAGTCAATCATTGAGCGTGTGTCGAAGTCTTTGGGGTCTACAATGGCGGAATATACGTTGGTGAAAATCTTGAATTCATCGGCGACACGAATGTCGTAACCATAGGAAGACAATCCGTAGGAGATGACGCCTTTGCGCACTTGCTGATCAACAAACGGTTCAATCATGCCATGCTCCAGGGCCATTTTGCGAATCCAGCGATCTGATTTAATACCCATGAGAAAAGTCCTCCGCGAGAGAATGGCTGCTTTTTGGGCAGCGGGTTGAATTGTATCTTGAAGCGCCGCTTTTGCCAACCTTTATTTGAACTGTGTGCTGACGGCAAAAACTTTTTGCAGCAGGTCCGCACGCTCTTCGGGGGTCATGAAGCGCGATTTGGCAAAGTCTACAAAGCGGATGGTGATCAGTTCGGTGCTGATGTGCTTGCCGTTGTAGAAGATGTGACGATCAATGAAGGCTTTGTCGGTGTCGCTATCGGGCCAGTTGTACTGATCAAAGAACAGGTTGCCAAGGCCATAGTGCAGAAAGGCATTGGGGCGCAGTTCAAAGGCGTGCGGTTGATGGGCCTGACTGCCGCTGACGATGACCGCACCGGCTTCGGCCATGCGCTGAAAATCGGCCTGCAGCGCGGGGCGGGCGACGAAGTCGTAATATTCCAGGTGCTGAAAGGTGACGATGGGCAGATAGCCTTGCTCGCGCAGGCTGCGCACTTCGCTTTCCATCCAGTCCATATCACAGTGCCAGGTGCCGGGGTTGGTGGCAGTGGCGCTGGAATAGCCGATCGGTTTGGCGTTGCAGCCGAGGAAGGCCAGGCGGTTGCCATGATGTTCGATTAGCAGCGGTTGTTGTGCAGCAGCCAGGTTTTCGCCGCCGCCATATACAGGCAGCTGATTTTGCCGATATAGATCCAGTGTGTAGCGCATGGCCTCGGGGCCCCAGTCGTTGAAGTGATCTCCCGTCAGCTCGACGATGTCGGTGCCGATGAATTGCAGCAGCTCAAGGTATTGGGGACGGCTGCAAAACACCAGGGCGGTGCCATTTTGGTAGGCGGGGTTTGGACACTTGGGCCAGAAGGGGATTTCGTTGCTGATGTGGGTCAGGTCGGCTGAGCGCAACAGGTCGCCAATTTCTTCGGCGGGGTAGGTGTAGCCGTTTTGCTCCATTTCGATACCGGTGCCGCGCACCAGTGCGGTGACGCCGGTTAGGATGAGCGAGGTGAAACGCTGCGGGTCTCGGTTGGTGCTGGGCAGCCAGTTGGGAGTTGGGGCATTGGGACAGTTGAATGTGAAGAAGCGCGTCAGTGGGTCGGCTGCCGGGTCAAAGTTTTGCTGAATGGGCGAAGAGCCCTCCACGCGCAGCACCTTCCAACGCGGTTCCAGCTGTTCAAAGGGCAGCAGAGCCCAGCTGTTGGGGGCTTGCTCGGCTTCGCTGAGCAATTGCTGGGCGGGCAAAGCAACGACGTTTGGGCCGGGGCTGCCCCATTCCAGCGTGAAAAGCTGCAAGGTGTCGGGGGCGACCAAGAGACGTTGCACGGGCAGGGTTTGGCTGGCTTGTTGACCGCGCCACAATTGTTGCAAGTCGGATAGGCGTACGTCATCTGTGAGAGTGTAGAAAGGCGCAACCAGGGCATAGCTCCAGCGGATGGTTGCTGGGGGGCGGGCGCCGGCTTGCAGTTGACAGGTTGCCTGAGCGGCATCCTGGCTCCATTGCCATCCGTCGGGCAGGGCAATTTGGGCGCGCAGTGCCTCGGGCAAGTGCGGGTCAAGCCATAGGGTGGGCTGTGGGGTGCTGCTGGGCGCAATGCGGGTGGCGGTGCTGCTGGGTTGTGGCGTCACGCTGGGGCTTGCGCTGACGGGCGTTGTTGTGGGCGTAGACACCGAGCAGGCAGAAAGCAAACACAGGCAGCTGATCAGGATCAGCAGCCTGTGCCAAAGGCGATGATTGATAAAATGGGTGAAATGGTGCACAGAGAGGCGCTTTTGCGGTTTGCTTAAAGTCCGGCACGCTGTTTGAGTGCGGCGGCTAGCTGACTTTCGAGGGCTGTGGCTTGGGCTTCCAGCTCGGACAGCTCGGCCAGCAGGGGTTCGGAGAGAGCCGGAGCGTTGATGCTGGCGAGATTGATGCGCACGTTCAGGCTGGCACCGGTCAGGGCGGCGCGAGCCAGGGCAGCACTGCTGCCCGCGTCGGAGATGGCATTCAGGTTGCCATTCTCGGCCATGCGCACAGCCAGTTCCAGGGTTTGGACGGACAGGCGCGCCACGCGCAGCGGCACTTGTGCAGCCTGATAGGTGGCGGTTTCAATGGCCTGGTTGCGGGCTTCTTGCTGACTGGGGCTATCCTTGGGCAGCTTGAACGCATCCATCACTGCCTCGAATGCGGCCGCGTCTTCGGCAACGGCCTGATTCAATTGCTGACGTAACGCTTCGGCCTGCTCGATAGCCTGCCACATTTGTTCTTTGACAGCTTCGTATTTCTTTTTGCCCACGGTCAGGCGGCCAACCATGGCAACCAGGGCAGCGGCAGCAGCACCGGCGTGAGCAGCAGCTGAGCCGCCGCCGGGTGTGGGCGAGGCGCTGGCAAGCTGATCGAGAAAGTCGGGCGCAGCAGTGGCGGAAGGGGGTTGTTGGCGCAGGGCTTCAAACAGACGGGTTTCTAACACTTGCTGAGGCTCGAAAGCATCGAGCTGCGTGTACCAAACGGCAGCCTGGGTCAGGGCCTCTTGCGGGATGAGGCCAACCAGTTCGCTGTGATGAATGCCGACACCGTAACGGGCGGCCTCGCGCCGGACGAATTCGACGACGCGGGCAATCGGGGTTTGGCGATAATTGGTCAGGTTCATCGAAACCTGGGCGCGCCCTTCAACCAGCACGCCCATGCCCTTGACGAAGCGCAGACCGCCGGATGAGTTGCGCACGGCGCTGGCAATTTTCTTGGCGATGGAAACATCGTCGGTGGTCAGGTAAATATTGAAGGCGATCAACGGTTGTCGTGCACCGATGACGGTTGCGCCCGCTGGGCCGACTGCTTTGGGCCCAAAATCGGGGTCGCGCTCGGGGTTGATGCCCATTTCGGCTTTCAAGGCTTCATATTGGCCGCGACGGATGTTCTCCAGGTTTTGGCGTTCAGGACGGTTGGCGGCTTCTTCATACAGGTAGACCGGAATGCCCAGCTCATCGCCGACGCGTTTACCCAGGCGGCGCGCCATTTCAATGCATTCGGCCATGCTGATGTCGCTGATGGGCACAAACGGAACAACATCCGTGGCGCCAATGCGCGGGTGCGCGCCGCTGTGTTGGTCCAGGTCAATCAGTTTGGCAGCCTGTTCAATGGCGCGGAAAGCGGCTTCTTCGACCGCAGCGGGCGCGCCGACGTACGTGACGACGGTGCGGTTATGATCGGTATCTGAGTGCCGATCCAAGATGGAGATGCCTGGCACGGCGCGGATGGCAGATAGGATGGCTTCGACCACTTCGGGACGGCGCGCTTCGGAAAAGTTGGGAATGCATTCGACCATTGGGTTGGGCATAAAAGAACCTCACTTGATGAATGGGGATGCGGCTATTATAATCCAATTGCAGCAATGCTTGTATGGATGAAAGCAGACCAGGAGGCAGAGATGTGCGGACGGTTTACGTTGACGGTGCGGGCTGAGGAGGTGCGTCAGGTTTTGCAGCTTGAACAGTTGCCAGAGAACTGGCAGCCGCGTTATAACATCGCCCCAACACAGCAGATTGCGGCTGTGCTGGCTTCGCAGCCGAACGCACTGACCTGGTTGCGTTGGGGGCTTGTGCCGGGATGGAGCCGGAGGGAAGCCCAACAGCCGTTGTTGATTAACGCACGAGCCGAGACGTTGACGCAAAAACCGGCCTTTCGGGCTGCTTTTGCCCAACGGCGCTGTTTGATTCTGGCCGATGGGTTCTATGAATGGCAAAAACAATCAGGGGGGCGGCGTGCACAACCCTATTGGTTTCAGCGGCGAGGGGGCGGGCTGTTTGCCTTTGCGGGGGTGTGGGAAACGACCGGTGAAGAAATGCGCACCGCAGCGATTGTGACCTGCCCAGCCAACGCGTGTGTGGCAGCGGTGCATGAACGAATGCCGGTCATGTTGGATTTTCCGAAGGCCTGGACCTGGCTGAGCGTTGCGGATGAGCAAACGTTGCGCGATTTGCTTGTCCCTTACCCGGCAGAAGACTTGCAAGCTGTGGCCGTGGGGTTGCGCGTCAATGATGCGCAGCATGACGCACTGGATTGTCTGATGCCTGTATAAAAGTAGATAAAAAAGTCGTCCGAAAACGCGATTTTTGTGCTATGCTTAATAGAATGGATGTGAATTTCTATCGTTCGTGGGCCGAAACAATGCCCGAAGGCATGGCCATCGTTGAGATGGACACGCTGCGCGTGGTGATGTGCAACGCGGCGCTATTGCGCTGGACGGAAGATGCTGTGCCACAAACGATGTCAGAGTTGATCGCTTCCCTAAATCTGACGACTTCGCCGGCGCAAGTGCAGGCCTTGCAGCAAGATTTGTTGTCGGGGCAAGAATTTCAGGCAGAAGTGCGCCTGACCCCGCCGAATGGTTTGCCGGTGAACCTGTCGGTGACGGTTTACAGTGTGGTGGAGGCGGAAAAAGCGTATTTGGTGTGGATGGTGCGCCCGATTGCACAAACCCGACAAATGTTCGCGGATGTGCAGCGCCGCTTGAACGAAGCCTTGTTGCTCAATCGCATCCTTGCTACAACCGCCTTCACCTTAGAGACGCAGGTTATTTTGGATACGGTTTGCCGCGAGTTGTCTCAGGCGATGGGGTTGCCGCAGGCAGCCTTGGCTTTGCTGAATGAGAAGCAAAATTATCTGCACGTGGTAGCCGAGTATTGCATTCCGGGGCGTCCGACGGCGATGGGGAACATTATCCCGATTGAAAACAATCCGCTGACGCGCTATGTGATGGATACCAAACAGCCACTTTCAGTGACGGATGTGAAAACCAATCCGCTGATGGACGCAGTTCGTGAGCTGATGCAGCTGCGCGGTACGCAATCTATGCTGATTGTGCCGATTGTGATGCAGAATCAGGTGGTCGGTACGCTTGGGTTGGATTCGCTGTATGAGCGAGAGTTCAATCAGCAGGAAATCAACCTGGCGCAAAACGGGGCAGCAGCCATCAGCCGCGCCTTGGAGGTGGCGCAGCTGTATGAAAACCTGCGCACAGAGCTGGAAAACCGGCGACAAGTGCAGCAAGAACTGGCACAACAGCGCGATTTTGCCTTGCAGATTATGAACACGATGGGGCAAGGGTTGGCTGTGGTCAATTTGCAGGGTGGGTTCGATTACGTCAACCCGGCATTTGCGGGCATTTTGGGGCGCTCACAGGCAGTTTTGTTGGGGGCACAACTGTTTGATCTGATGCCGGCGAGTGAACGGGGCTTGTTTGAGCGTGTAATAACCGCCATGCAAACCGATATCACAACGCAGGTGATTGAAACGCGCTTCTTTCATGCCAATGGCCAACAGATTTACGCCCTGGTGACACTGGCTCCCCTGGTGCAAGATGATGGTCGTTCGGGGTACATCCTGGTGGTGACGGATTTGACCGAGCGCAAGAACATGGAAAATACGTTGCGCAAGAATGCCGAGTCGATGCAGGCGCTGTACAACATTTCCTCCTCGCAAGATTTGACCTTCGCAGGCAAGGTGCAGGCGCTCTTGGTGATGGGCTGTCAGCATTTTGAAATGGAAAGCGGTTTGTTTTCTCATGTGCGCGGGGATTTGCTGGAGGTGGTGGAGGCCTTTTCGCCGCGTGGAATTTGGGAGCGAGGGGTGACCCTGCCCTTGAAACAGTCTTTGTGCAGCGAGGTAATCAACACTGGGCAGGTGTTGGCTTTGCCGGCGGTGGCGGGCACGCCTTGGGCCGAGCATTTGGGTGTGTTGAATTTTGAAATCCGTTCCTATTTGGGCACGCCCTTAAAAGTGCGCGATGAGGTGTATGGCACGCTGAGCTTTTCCTCTTCTCAGCCGCGCAACCATCCTTTCACACCGGCAGATATCGAATTCTTGCGCTTGATGACACAGTGGATTGCGTATGAAATGGAACGCGAGCAATACTTGCGTGAACTGCGCATTTCGACTGAGCAGATTGAGCTCAAGAATGTTCAACTTGCTGAGGCGCGCGATCAGGCCCTGACTGCCTCGCGGCTGAAGTCTGAATTTTTGGCGACGATGAGCCATGAGATTCGCACGCCGATGAACGCTGTGATTGGCATGTCGGAGTTGCTGCTTGAAACGCAGCTGACCGATGAACAGCGCGAATATGCACAGATTACCCGCGAATCGGGCGAGTTGTTGTTGACGCTGATCAACGATATTCTCGATTTTTCGAAGATCGAAGCTGGTAAGTTGAGCCTGGAATCGATTGAGTTCAACCCGGTCGAGGTGGTGCAGGGCAGCCTGATGATGTTTATGGCTCGGGCGCGGCAGAAAAATCTTGAATTGATTGGCGACCTGGCGACGGATTTGCCCACCCTGGCAGTGGGTGACCCGTTACGCTTGCGACAGGTGTTGCTCAATTTGCTTGGCAATGCATTCAAGTTTACTCATCAAGGTTACATTAAAGTGGTGGTGCGTCAGCTTAGTCAGGATGAGGATGCGTATACCCTGCGCCTGGATGTGATTGATACCGGCATTGGCGTTGCTCCACAAGCTCGTTCGCGCTTGTTCCAGTCCTTCTCGCAGGCGGATAGCAGCACAACGCGACGTTATGGCGGCACAGGGCTTGGGCTTGCAATCTCGCGCCGCCTGGTGGAGATGATGGGCGGCGAAATTGGCTTTGAGAGCGAGGAAGGCAAAGGGTCTGACTTTTGGTTTACGGTGCGGCTTGCCAGACGATTGGCAGGTGCGCCCAGTGCAGAGGTGAGCGAAACCAATGGGCTGCGGTTGATGCTGGAGGACGAGAGCGCGACCGAACCCGCCCATGAGCCATTGCCCGGTGGGTTGGTGTTGCTGGCTGAGGATAACCCGGCCAATCAGCGTTTGGTGACGATTCAGTTGCAAAAATTGGGCTATCGCGCAGAGGTTGTGACGACAGGGGCACAGGCGGTAGAAGCGGCGCTAAAGGCGCCGGATAAGTATGTGGCAATTTTGATGGACTATCAAATGCCGGAGATGGATGGCTTGCAAGCGACCCGTCTGATTCGATTGGCTGAGCAAGGCAGTGGTCGGCGAGTGCCGGTGATTGCGATGACGGCCAACGCCATGAGCGAAGACCGTGAAGCCGCTTTTAACGCGGGCATGGATGATTATTTGGGCAAGCCGGTCGGCATGGTTGGCTTGCGACGGGTGTTATCTCGTTGGACCGGCCCAACGCTAACGCAGAGCTCCGCACCGCCTCAAGAAGCGCAAGGTGCTGTACAGGGTGTTTTGGATGCAACCATGCTGGAGAATATCCGTTCTTTACAGGTGGAGGGTGAGGCTGATTTCTTGACCGAATTGATTGATATGTATTTATCCGATTCGGCACAGACGGTAGCCAACCTGCAGGCAGCCTTTGAGCAGCAAAATTGGACTGAGCTGGCGCGCCTGTCGCATTTGTTGAAGGGCAGTAGCCTGAACTTGGGCGCAGGTGTGCTAACAGAACGTTGCGCCGAGCTGGAGCAGATGGCCAAGAAAGGCATCTACAGTGGCGCGGCGCAGTGGGTGCAGAAGGTGATGGACGAATACCGCCGGTTTTGCGAGCAGCTGATTACTTACCGGCAGCCTGCGGCTTGAGGCGCATACAGGCCGGTTGGGCTGCGGGCAGCTCTTGTGCTAGCGCGGCTTGCATCATCATGATGCGCAACAATTCGGGCACTTTGGGGGCGTCTTTGCGACCTTGCAAGCTGCGATAGATGGTGTGCGTGCTGACCATGATGCGTTCGGGTGAATTCCATTGGGCGAAGGGTTGTTGATGAAAGTCGGTGCTGAGTGCAATGGTGCGGGCCGCCTGTGGCGCGCTGAGGCCGCGCCGATGGCATTCGCTGACGCGGATTTGCAGGTATTGCCAATAGGCTCGCACTTGGGCAATGCCTTCCCGTCCGCAAATGGGGCCATGACCGGGGACAAAAATTTCCGCGTCGAGTGCTTGCAGGCGGTCGAGGGCAGCCAGGTAGTTTTCGACTGGGCCGGCCCACATCACAGGGGTGGAGCCAATGAATAGCGCATCGCCGGCGAAGACAATGCCGCAATCGGGCAGATAGACGATCAGGTCGCCAGTGGTGTGTGCTGGGCCAACTTCTAGCAGCTTAACTGTGCGACCGCCAACCTCAAGCGTGTATGTGCCGCTGAAGCTGCGTCGGGCGGGGGTGTGATGTACTTCCGCAAAGGCATAAGGGGCAACCATGCGCTTCATCCAATGTCCAACGGCTCGCCAACGTGGAATGGGCGCTGCGTTGAGGATGCGGCCAACTTTGCCGAGCAGCAGCACAGATTTGGGCAGGGTGTGTTGCATTTCGGCTAGGGCAGCTGCGGAAGTGATCGCTTCTACTTCGGGCAGGCATTCGTTGCCCCAAAAATGGTCACCATCCGCATGGGTGTTGACCAGCTGTCGAATGGGGGCGGCAGCCGTCAGCGGTTGCATGGCGGCAAGCATTTGGCGGGTGTAGTTGGCATCCCAAAGGGTGTCTACCAGGAGAGATTGCCCATTGCCAACGATGAGGCCGGCGTTTGATTCGCCCCATGAGCCATTGGGGACGAGCCAGGCATATACCTGATGGCCGAGATCATACAGGCCTTCGGGGTAAAGGGGCGTTTCTGCAAAGCGGGTTTGGGTGATGCCCGTATTGTGTAGGAGGGTGAAATCATTGGGGTTCATGGTACTAAGTATAGCATGAATTTTTTTGCAAGTCTTGACCATTTGGCGGCACTCTGGTAAAATTTGAAACTGTTGCCCCCATGGTCTAGCGGTTAGGACACAGCCCTTTCAAGGCTATAACCGGGGTTCGAGTCCCCGTGGGGGCACTAGAAAAGCACTGCCAAAAGGCGGTGTTTTTTTTGTGTGAGAGGTTTTGAGCCCTTTCAACCCCATCGAGGGACGTGGCTTCAACCAGGGTTGGGGTCCCCGTGGGGGCACTAGAAAAGCACTGCCAAAAGGCGGTGTTTTTTTTGTGTGAGAGGTTTTGAGCCCTTTCAACCCCATCGAGGGACGTGGCTTCAACCAGGGTTGGGGTCCCCGTGGGGGCAC